>Ga0182024_10000325_pt1 | contig 120542 bp, 106 predicted proteins | sample P32metaG_FD_120480 | JGI IMG/M metagenome (GOLD analysis project Ga0182024, IMG submission 120480) | Permafrost microbial communities from Stordalen Mire, Sweden - P3-2 metaG (Illumina Assembly) | ecosystem: Environmental > Terrestrial > Soil > Wetlands > Permafrost | place: Sweden: Stordalen... | reverse complement strand
GCCACCCGCGCTTTGAACTTCGGACTGTACTGCTTTCTCGTCGTCATCGACCTCTCCTCTGTCAACGACTCCGCCGAAAATCTTAGCTTATTGCCTGGTCTGAAATCCGGGGACCACTATACTCGGCGAGCAGCGACAATTGGATGTCGGCATATTCAAACGCCACATCATCCGGGTTCTCAGGTCGGCGAATCTGGTAAAACAGCCTGCCATCGACCTGCCGGGTCGGCTTGGGACAGTAAACCGCATATTGGTCCCGGCGGTCATAAATTAGCGTCTGCAACCGTTCCAAACTGACCGGACCGGCTCCTTTTGCGCGTTCTTCCTGCAATACTTGATAAATCAGCTGGCGTCCGACGAATTGCGCGTGTTTGAGATTCAGGTACGCTGCTTGAAACGCAGTGTCTTGCCGATTGTCGCTAAAAATTAGCAGGCGACGCTGTTCCTTGTCCAAATGTTGGAATATCCCCTCCACCAGGATGTTGATGCTCACCATCGTGGAAGAGCGAAGCGGCGTTACCACCTCCAGGCCACCGCCATAGATCGCCTCGCACGCCGGGCACTTGTGGATGCTGCCGATAAAGACTCGCGGCGTGCTTAACTCGCGAGCGTCAGCTCGGACGGTGTCGCCCGGTCCACCGCCGCACTGATGGGCGCCGCCCAGAACGATCTCGGCACAGGCCGCACAATACTGGGCGGAAACTTCCTGCGCGTGCATCTCGTCCGGGTCGGTGTCATCTTCGGATGTGTCTGAGTTGTCGTGAATCTCAAACGTAAAGTGGACTGGCTCCTGATTGCCCTGATCCTCATCGACCAGACGAAACGCGGAGGGAAGCTGCTGTAGTTTCTTCCGCTTAGTCTTTTTCTTCTCAACAAACGAGCTCAGAGGCAATTGCGGGTCCTCCGGGTAGCCCCTGTAGAAATCCTGGCCGCAGCTACGGCATACTTCTACCGGCAAGCACCGGGCTCTGCAGATCTCGCAACCATCCATGAACTCCGTGTAAAGGTGACCGCATTTCGGGTTGGTGCATCGGTAAAAACCCTGAAGTCCTCGCCAGAAGATGTGGACCTTGGGCCGGATCAACGGTTGACCGGCGACCTTGGCCTTGGCGCCCAGTAGAAGGTAAGCTTCGACCTCGCGCCGCAATAGCGTTTCGTCGGCCCCCTCGCGTACGGTCCGCAAGAGGTGCTCCGTCACCTCTTCGAGTGATCGCGGCGCGATCAGGAAATCCTCGATGATTCTGAAAAGAACATTTTCGGAGAGGACCCGCCCCAGGAACTCGGCCGGTGCTTCCCGATCCCCCTTCACCACCGCATCCATACACTCCAGGACAAGTTCCGCCGGAGCTATGTGGTCCAGGCAAAAGTCGTACACGATGTCGAGGTTAGATAGGTCTCGCAAGCGTTGGAGTCCGTCCTCTGCGATCGTCGGGAATGGGGGCAGGTAAGGACCCTTCTGTGCCGGGAGGACTTGGTACTTCTCGGTGCAAACGGACTCGGCATCGAACTTCTCACCAAACAACTCACTGGCGAAACTCACCACGGCGTCAGCAGAATCGCCCTTCACTGTTGCGCTTGTACCCACACAGACCAGCTTGCCGTCCAGCTTGCCAACGTGCTCTTTCAGTCGCCGAATCAGGCATGCAACTTCAATCCCGCGCGCGCCCTGGTAGGTGTGAATCTCGTCGAGAACCAAAAACTGAAGCCGGTCATCAAAAAGGACTCGATCCAGACGCCGGAGCAGCAAATACTCCAGCATGGAGTAATTCGTCATCAAGATGTTCGGAAGCCGTTCCCGCTTGCGAATCTCCTTGCGGTACCAAATCGCTTCATCACAGAGGCCCTCGGGCCGCAACTCTTTGCCGTTGCGCTCGGCGTCCTGCTCGTCCTCGGGCGTGTCGCCTGTGTATCGCGCGAACGTGACGCCCGTCCCGGCCAGATACTTCGCAAAACGGTCGTACTGGTCATTGGCCAGCGCGTTCATGGGGTAAAGAATCAGCGCGCGGATTCCTGGCCCAGGGTTCTGCAGGCAGTAGTTGAGGATCGGAAAGAAAAACGCCTCGGTCTTGCCCGAACCCGTTCCACTCGAAATGATTGTGTTTGAACCTCCGAGGACTCGCTCTATCGCAACCCCTTGGTGGGCAAATAGCTGCCACTCCCCGAACGGAGGATGGCGCTCTCCCTTTTCATCGACAAACTCCCCTGCGCTCAGCAGCCGATTTTGAAGGCCAAGTTTACTCGCGAGATCCGAAACCGTTTCACTCGTTCGAAAGTAGGGCCGCTGAAGTGAGAGGTATGGCCCACGCCAGAGAAGACTGGCTTCTTCGACCTTCTCGGATACTTGAGAGCGCAGGGCGGGGTCTACAATCGGAAACGCCGTCTTGATGTAGTTCTTGTAGGTACTCTTGACCTGTTCGACGATGTCAATTGGCTGCATGCATCACTTCCCGTACGTCTGCTCAAGGCGCTTCCGGACATATGCAACTTGGCTGGCTGACAATTCGTACATGTCGAAAACCATCTCATCAAGTGCCTCTTCCAACGCAGCGCGCTTCGCATCCCGAGTTTCTTGCTCCAGCTTGCGAACAAGACTCTCTATGCCACCTTTGATCTCCTGTGAGATCTTACTACGCATCGGCAGCTTCCGGAGCGTTTCGATCTTAACTTGAGCAAAGACCTTTCCAACTTCTCCAGTTAAGATCGAGTACACAAACTCCGTCAGAGCGGAATTTAGTATCCCGAGCACCAGTTCGGGCGAGAATCGCTCGTCCACTACCGCCGTACCGTGAAGCGTGTTTGCATAATAACGATTTGATCTGTCGATCGCGCCGATGATCCGATCTGCAGTTTGCCTCGTAAGGATCTTCGTTCTTTCAAAGATCGCTGGATTTCGGAGCCACAGGCCGGGCCTAACATCACTGCCGCGCAGCCTTACCCGTCGAAGTTCCTCCTTCATGAGAAGATCCGGCTTGTAATTGACGTAATCGCCACTCCAATGGATCGAATAGCGTTGAATGTCTGAGCCGAATAGCAGAGGCTTGGAATCCAGATCGACACGATCCTTTATAAACGCGATGTCTTCAACAGCGCCTTGAATGATCCCGTCCTTTACCTCGCAGATCTCACCAAGGGGAAGCGATAGCTGCTTCAAATGCTGATAAATGGCAATGTCAGTAGGCTCAGCATATATGTTCGCCGCACCATCGAACACCTCCAAGAGGGTGTTTTGCGGAAACTCCTTGTGCCGGAGAACACCGTTCTCACCCGCGACTTGGACGGAGATAATGTTGGCCGCGCGACGGTCTTTGTCGAGCTTGTGCCCGACCATTGCAACTGCGTCAACAACGGCGCCCTGGAACGCGGTAGAAAGGTCGGCGATATTCGCAACGGCCAAGGTTGAGAAGATGTGCTGACGTATCGGATCGTATTGAGTATTAAGCAGCAAGCGATCTGGAACCACGAGGCCCAGCCCCCCGCTAGGACCCAGCAGTCGCAAAGCTTGTTCTGTGAAACACGAGAAGGTGTTATGTCTCCCTACAGCCGTTTTGAAAAAGCGTTCCAGGTACCGGCGGATCGAAGTCTCAAGCCTAGTGATCGGGATGAAAGGGGGATTCCCGATAATCACCTTGAATCCGCCAAAACGCTTCGACTCGCCGTCGAGCTCAAAGAACAGGTCAGGGAACTCCAGTTCCCAGTGAAAAAACCGAAGACTTCGCGCGAGTCGGCTTGCGTGACTTTCGTCGGCGCTTTGTGGATTCAGAAGAATGGACAGGTAGTCCGGAATCTCTTCACCAAGTGTAAGGGCGATCCATCCGTCCAGCGCGATCTCGAAGGGGCGTCTTGCATCCGCAATTGCCTGATCAAGAGCTTTTTTCTGCAGGACATCGGCCGTCGTGCTGGTTTCGTGTTCGGTTATGGAAAGTAACCGACTCAGAATTGAAGGTACCTGAGACGCGAACGCTGCCGCAAAGAGATTCTGTTGAGTAGCGCCTTTTCCGCGGTGACCGGAACCCGGGTGGAGTTCTGGCAATTCGTTAAGGTTCTGAATCCAACACCCGATCAGCGCGTTGCCATCTCGCAAGTGGTGGTCGAGGAAAGAAAGTGGCCGCCCTGGATCCATCGTGAACAGCCACATTGATAATTTCGCCAGTTCTACAGCCATCGGATTAGAGTCGACACCATAGATGCAACGTTCGGCGATGATCCGTTTGTGGCGGATAAACTCTTGATCCGCCTTTGCCTCCTCTATCTTTGCGCCTTCTGAAAGGAGAGCGCTGCCGTAGGCGCGGGCCAGAAATTCCGTGGCCGCCACGAGGAAATGGCCAGATCCCATCGCTGGGTCGAGGACATTCAGTTCCAAGATCTCTTTGGAGCTGAGCGGGCTCAACTGTTTAGCGGTCCGTTCAGGCCCCGGACGACATTCTCCCCTTACCAGCGGGCCCAGAGTGTTCTCGACGATGTACTGAACGATATAGTCCGGCGTGTAGTAAGACCCCGATGACTTGCGCTTCGACTCCCTCCCTCCGAAGACCAGATAGTAACGGCCAGTCGTAATGTCACCAGAAACTTTGCAGCCGCGCGGAAGCCTCGGGTTATCCGGGTTCTCATCCACTGCCTGCTTCCATGCAACCAACTGCGCCTTCTGGTCGCGATCCAGTTCGGCCACCGCCAGGTATTCCTCGGTCATGGCTGCTCCCGAACCTTGGCGAAGGACTACGTAATCCTGGTCGGCAATGTGCGCTGTGTATTCCAGGATGCCCTCGTAGATGCTGCCGAGATGGCGGACATCCAGATCTCGATATGTGACCTTCTTTCTACCCTCTCCCCGAGTCTGCCCAACCCGTGGTGTAGTCCGGCTTAGCAGATCGATGGCGAGCGCCAGGTAATAGTCCCCTACCGAGAACGTCTCCAGAAACTCGTGCTTCTCCGGGTCGAATAGACCCCCGTTGTAAGGCGGGATGACCTTACCCCAACCCTTGTCAAGAAAGCCGAACAGCTCCTTGAGGCGCGCCCACAGATCTGTATTACCCTTTGCGAAGAAACGTTTCGTATCCGGATCGTCGTGGATGGAGTGGACGTCATCCCGAATGGACTCGAGGCTGTACGTCTGGTAGAGTTCATTGTCGAGCGGCAAGAGTTCCCGGCTTTCCGCGTAGAACAGGAATAGTAACCGGTACATCAGGCTCAGTGACTCGTGATAAATGTCATCCAGCAACATGTCGGAGGTGAGGAACTTCTCGCGGGACATGCCGGGGGCCCTGCGGTCGCGCCACTCGGTGGTTAGCTTTGGGTTCGCGCGTAGATAGCCCAGGAAGCCCTCGCCAAGCTCCTGTAATGCGGAGAAGACGTTGGACTTAAGCTCATTGCCGATCTCTTTTCCATGCCGATCGCTACCTTCCGCAACACGATCGAGCAGGGACTTGCCCGCCGCATCCACTCCGGTGAAGCATCGACCCGAAAACAAGCCCAAAAGGAAACGAAAGGCCCGCCCCGCCTGTGGATCAGCACGACGATCAATTAAGGCAACCAGGTCCCCTTCGAGGAAACACCGGGGCTTGTGGGAACTGACGCGACTCAGGATCCGGAGTTGGCGGCCGTTCGTGATGATCGCCCACGGCACATCGGTCGCGGCAAGTGCGCGCTGCGCGACTTCGGTGATAGGTAACGAGGCAAACGGTGGCTCCGTCGCCACTGAGTCCAGCGAGACGCGCCATGGCAAGGTCCAGATCATGCAAGAGAGTGATTGTCCGGCCTCCTTCCCCTTCAGGTCTCCGCTAACTTCCTGGCCTGAGATTCCACCTTTGGGCAACACTAGGTTCGGCTGAAATACGGCTTCTTCGGTGACAACCCGTACACCGGAGAGGGCTTTGATGCCAAGGACGTCGAAGAGAACAGGCTCAAGCCAACCTAAGAGAGTTCCTTCCCCGTCTGTCGTTTGGAGGGCCAGCCCTTTCGCATCTAGCTGTTTGGCCATTTGCTTGAAGAGTTCCTTTGACTGGTCCTCGGGAAACGCTCCCAGCTCCTCGTCCGGAAACAGCCGTTCCAGGTAGTAATCGGAGAAGAAGCCGTCGGAGTTCTTTAGGAATGGGTAAAGAAAGAACCGGTAAGGAGGGGCCTTGCCGGTCGAACCCGTCGGGGGCCACTCGATGCACCGCAAGGTAGCCGCACCAACCACGGGAAGAAGGCAGTCCGCCGCGAATGCAAACGTCTTCCGAATTGCTGAACTGTTCAGGTTGAGATCCGCATGGAAAAGGCGATTCCGAATCGCTCGGCACAGCGTGAAGAAATACGAACACACTTTTTCGGGAGGCGACGTATTGCTCCATGCGTCCAATTCTTGGTTACCCTCTCGTTCGAGCAGAGTCCTTCGTGCTCGCGTCACGGCGTCACGAAAGTTATTTAGCGGGATGAGGCTCCGTCCGGTGTTGAAATGCTGCGTGACGTCTGGGTGACTTTTAATGTCTCCCATCCACCGCTGGAACGCAATGAAATCTGGCTCTCCGCGCTCTCCATGCAATTGGGATAGGCCGTCCGCAGCCCAATATGCTTTGGTGAACCGGTCGATGGGGTCATTGGCAGCCTCAGCCCCTTCTATGGCGGAGATTGCCTTATTGAGGGCGTCATACCAACGGCTAGAGGGCGAGTAGTGATTGGTATCCTGCGCTTCGCGGCGACGCTTCTTCAGTTTCTCTGCCAGTGTGCTCATTGGTTCCTCTTGCTCAGGCGGGCGTGACTACAACGAGATTCAGCAGATCCGGTGCGGGAAAAGCGCCCAGTCGCATCTGATCCAACTGCTGGCGGCGCACTGTCATGTTGTGCTGGTGACTTTTAATTTGGTTCTCCAAGCGTGTTCGAAGACCTTTTGTGCTCGGATCATCGAACAGCGCCTGCTGTTCCAGCCGCAGTTGCCTCTGCTTCTCATGAAACTGTTCGCTCGCTCCCTTGTCAAAGCGCTCCAAATCCTCCAGCAGGACGGCGATCTCGCCCAGGCGCTGCTGTTCCACCCGAGTGTAATAGTCGAGGTAGTGATGGCGGATATGGGCCTCGGCAACACGCCGAAGGTCTTCAATCTTTTCGCCCAGTTCGGCTAGGAATTTCCGATTGGGTTCCGCGTGGGGAACCTGCGGCGCGAGGAATATCTTCCTCCCAAGCCCTGACTTCACCTGGCCGCACTGGTCCACGAATACGGGCTCAAGTTCCTCACGAATAACGCGCCCTTCGAGATCCTCGAATTTTAGGACGAAATTGAATACTACACCTGGCGCACCCGCGTAGTCAGCCACAAGGCAGGCGAGCTGTCCGCCCAATTCCGCAGCCTTGGTGACACGGCAGTACTGGACCATGCGCCCGAGGAGCGGATGGCCGAAAGCCAGGAACTCCGGCTCTTCATTCCTCTTCCAGTCTGCGGTTGCTACCGAGCGCTCGAATGTCACGCGGGGATAGATCCGCGGAAGCTTGTCATCTTGAAGGACCGTCGGCACCATCAGGCGCAAGACGCTTTTATCCTTAGAAGACAGCAGCTTTCGCCCATCGCGGTCGCCCGGGCCGGGTTCTCCGTACACTCGCAGAAATGCTTCAACGAACGCCCGGACATCCTTGTGGGTCGGAATCGCTTCTTGCGCTTCCTTCACCGAAACTTCCGCTTCAGCGATGTCGAGCGACGTGAATTGGCGGCAGCCCGATAGAAACTGCGTTCTCTGGATCGCCTGAGCCATGTCATCCATCTTGCGCAGCTCTTGCTCAGCCATAACATCAACCGCGCCGGAGTCCACGGATTTCTTGAGGACGCGCAGAATCAGATCGTCGAGGGAAATCCGATCCAGAATCCCGAGCACTTCCGCCATGTTCCCGAGTTGCCGGCGGATCGTTTCAATTTTGTTCTGCAGGACGGTGAAGATCTGCGCCTCCTTGGACCCTTCGATCATAAAGTTGTAGATCTGGGCATCGTAACGCTGGCCGTAGCGATGTATTCGACCGATGCGCTGCTCTAAACGATTTGGGTTCCACGGTAACTCGTAGTTGATCAGCGTATGGCAATAGCGCTGGAGATTTAAGCCTTCCGAAGCGGCATCGGTAGCAAGCAGCAATCGGGTATCCGGGTCATTGAAGCGACGCTCCGCGTATAGTTTCGAGCCTTCCTCGTTTTCGTCTTCGCCCAGGGGCATTCCGCCGTGAATAACCACAATGCTCTGCGGCGACAAGTACCACTCCTTCTGGAGGTGGTCCCTAAGGTAATTCAGAGTATCGCGGTACTCTGTAAAAACGATAACCTTCTCTGAGGAGTCCTTTGTCAGAAGCTCTTTCAAGAACTTTTTCAGATACTTGAGCTTGCTATCCTGGCCCCGCTGGATCAGGTCCTCGGTCATTTCGAGCAGGCTGCGCAGCGTCTTCACCTCGTTGGTGCGCTCGGCATACATCGCCTGCACGTCCCGTACCTCGAGGTAGCGTTCAACCATCTCCCGATCTTCGTCCTCCATGAATTCCCCGCGCTGATAATCCTTCAGGAGGCGTTGGATTTCCTGGCGGTCTGGCGCTGGGCGTTCGCCACTAACTCGCGAGATCGCACGCGTCACGACGATACTGTCGATGCGACGCCTAAGCGTTTCGTGCAATGCGGCCAAACTGGAGACCATACGCTTCTGCACGAGGGCGAGCAAGAACTTGCCGATGTTCAAGTCAGACGCGGATATCTTTCGCTTCCGGGTTAGCTCTGCCCAACCATCACCCGTGTAGCCAGAAACAGCCTGGTAGAGGTCGTCCTCCTCTGCGGTGAATGGAATTTGAACCGGGTGGACGTCTCGCTCCTTGAACTTCTTGATGAGTTGCCCTGCGCCGTTCTTCTCGAAGATCGTTTCCTTGCCGCGCCTGATCATTACCTTCTCAATACGCTGCCGGGCGTCTGGCCGATCGAGGGCCTCCGGTTCCGAGAACATGAATGGGTCGATCAGGTTCAGAAGGTTGAAGAAATGTTCAGAATTACCGGAATGGGGTGTTGCGGTTAGCAGGAGCAGGCTGTCTGTTCTCTCCTGAATCTCTCGCGCCAGATCCGCTCGGTTGGAATCAGTCGAGACGTAGTGGGCCTCATCAATCATGACGAGGTCCCAGCGACGCTCCACTTTCATCAACTGATCGAAGAATCGGTTCGTGTTCCTCCTGCCAGCGCCCGCTCCTTCCCACTGGGGCTTGATCCAGTCGATGGAGGTAATGATAGTATTGCGAGCCAACCAAGGGTTCAGGTTCTCGTCGACGAGTTCCTGGATACCCTCCATTTTGCGGCTGTTGTAGATGTAGAAGGGACGCAGGAAGTGTCGCTGCATTTCCTTCTTCCACTGGTCCTGAAGAGAGGCCGGAACAATGATCAGAACGCGGGTGCCGCGTTGCCTCGCGGTGAGCTCCTGCATGATGAGGCCCGCTTCAATCGTCTTCCCCAGGCCAACGTCATCTGCAATGAGGAATCTCTGACGGAGAGATTCCATTACCTTCTTGACAGCCATGAGCTGGTAAAGCTCAGGCACCATCTTCGAATTCGAAATGCTGAGCAGCTTGTCGTACTCGTAGACCAGCGAGAGGCGCGTCGCGTTGGTAAGAAGCCGGTAGTGGTCGATGTGGTCAATGCGCCCCGTTCGAAGACTCTCTATTGCCGAGCCGACTGGTTCTATTGGCGTATGGGGATATAGAAAGGACTGCGGTTTCCCTTCACCTTCCGGAATCATACGCACGACGAATGTGCCGTCCTGGTTGTCCGTAATCTTGATAATTTCCCAGACTTGGTTGCGGCATCGGACCTTGGCTTCAACAGCAAAGGGGAGACTCATGCAGCCTGCCTCCGAGATAGGATTCTCAAGATGCCGGCTGACAGCCGCGGCTCAAGTTGGAAGCGACAGCCGGAAGCCGAACATGAAAGTTGCCGGCGAAGGATGCCAGTGACCACCATCGGCGAATTGCAGATCGGACAGTTAAGCTCGACCGCACTGGAGCTAGAGTCCAGCGCCGCAGCCTCGGCTTCAGTCTCGACCGAGCCTACGGACCGAATGCCCGGACACTTGGGGCTATCATCGCAAAGCCAAACCCCTGCGTTTTGGAAAAGGCGCATAACACCACCACAGACAGCACATTTGGGCCTCGGCAAGGTTAACTCGTCCGGCTCCGCCTGGGTGTCTGAGGCACCAATGGTCCGATCCTCGGTGTCATCATAGATGCCAAGATCGTAAAGGACTTCTCGAACCAATTCGGCCGATTCGAAGCGAAGCATAGACTCTCTGCTGTCATTGTGAGAGAGGATATTCAGGCTACCGTGCCAGAGGATTCGGCCATCAATCGCGGCGACCTTTTCGTGCATGCTCGAACGCCGTTGGACATGTACGCCGCGCAGCTCCAGGTTGCGGATTGCCTCCGCGAAGGCGGGACGGAGCGATTCGGCTTGCTCCATTTGCGGTCGAACGTACGCTCGGACTGGTATCGACCGGACTGAGAGTGCCGCGAAGACCGCGTAGTAGTGGGAGCTCCGATTGAGAGAAACGAAAGGTGAGAGCAACTCGACGCGTTCAGCGCTCGCCGCTAGATCGGCCCTGAATAGGTCGAGAAATTCACGCTCAACGCAATGTTTGATGCTGATCGACAAAGGTTTTGTGGCGCCCAGGGCGGCGCAGTGCCCCCTTGCACTCCCGTCTAGAATCACGATGGAACAACCCATGATAGCCCTCTGCGGGCATGAGGGTGGCAGGGTAGTCTGGCGCAGGCCGGGCCGGAGCTCGCTGCGGCAGGCGCGGGGGGAGGGAGAGAATTTTCCGCTTTGGCGCTGGTTTCGGCTGGAGCGTTGCGCGTCATGACCCGTCATGACCCGTTGCCCGTAAGTCTATGAAAGTATGGTAGCGCTAACGGGAATCGAACCCGTATTTAAGCCTTGAGAGGGCTCCGTCCTAACCGTTAGACGATAGCGCCAACTAACGCCATTATACTTTAGCCCTCGATTCTTTGCGGGCTTGCAGGCGCTACGGCAGGGGACGAACGGTGAAAATCAGATTCTGCTCGACGCCGGCGCTGACCGTGACGGAAGTGCCGGCGGCGCGGCAGCGATCGAGGCCGCCAGGATCGTAGACGTCGCACGGGATCTGATCCAGCCAGCCGATCAGCGTATAGGTGCCGGGGGCGACGCCGCGGAACAGGAAGCGGCCGTTCGCATCCGCCGATGTGGAGCGGTAATCCTGCAAGCGGCGTTGCGGAGGGTCGGGGATCAGCATGAGGCTGGATCCGCCCCACAGCACTCCGTCGGCGCCGGCCACCGCGCCCGAAACTCTGCCGCCGCGCGAGTCCAGCACGACCTCGAAGCCCGTGCGCGAGGCGAGGGTGCCGGGGAGTCCGAAGGCTTTCACATCCACGCCTCCGGCGCGCACGGCCGATAAATAGTAATCGTTGGGAAGATTGTCGGCAAAGACGTCGTAGGTTTCATCGCGCTGGATGCTGCAATCGAAGCTGAGGATCTCCGTTACCTGATCCGGGGCGGCCGTGGTGCTACACACCGGTGCGCTGATGCTGCGCGGCTCCATTGCGATGCGGGGCGCTGCGCCGCGTGGCATCGGGCCCGGCCCCTCGGTCACGATCTGCCCGGTCCAATGTTCCTGCGGCGCGGCAATCACATCGAGGTTATCGACGTCTTCGTTGCCGGCCAGCAATACCGCATGTCCGATCAGCACTGAGCCGGATTCGCCGGCGGCCCGGACGTACACGCGGTAGGAGCCAGGCGAGACACTGGGGATCTGAAAAAAGTTGTCCCGGTCGAAGCTGGCGCGAGCGCTGGTGGGCATGGTTCCCTCTCCGCTCTGATCGACGCGCTCCAGCGTGATCGTTGCGCCGGACAATGCGGCGCCCGTGACGGCGCTGATGACGCGGCCGCGAATCGCGACCTTGCGCGCCAGGCGCAGCGACAGATCCAGGCCCGTGAGCTCCTGTCCATATTCCACGCGAACCGGCACAGCCTGGCTCATCAGTTCGGTGTTGGGATAGAAAGTGGTCATATAGCCCATGGCCGGCACGACCTTGCCTTGCGAGTCCGTCACAGGCTGTTCGCGATAGTTGGGAATGACCGGGGGCTCGGACACGGAGGCGATCAGGTACGCTCCGGGCGCGAGACCATAGATGCGGAATTCGCCGCGATCGTTGGTGATGGCGCTGGCCGCCAGGCTGTAGGCGCTTCGTCCGCGGATATGATCGGTGCGGTACAGCTCGACGCGGACCCCCACGCCGAATTCCCCGTCGCTGTAGCGCACGCGGCCGGCCATCACCGCCCAGGGACGCAGGCGGAACGTCAGGTCGGCGATCTTCTGGCCGGCGTCCAGATGGAAGGATGAGGGCATGCGCAGGCCGCCGCTCAAAGGCGCGACGCTGGTGAGGAAGCCGTCGCGCTCCGCGGAAAGAGCGTACAAGCCCGCGGAAATGCCGCGCAGCAGGAAGTGACCCTCATCGCCGGCGTCCGTGCCCATCGCGGAGAGGCCGGTTTCGAGCGGATTCAGCACGATGTGCGCGCGGCGCAGGGGCTGACCGGTGGAGTCGTTGAGCACGAAGCCTTCCAGTTCAGCCGGGGCGTTCTTGGTATCGGTCTTGGCATCGGAGGCGCCCGCCTCGGGCGGAATTGCGGGCGGGGACAAGGGCCCGCCGGATGGTTGAGTCGAAGGCGGAGACGAGGGCGCGGACACGACCCCAGAGGAGGGCGGGGACAAAGGCCCGCCGGAAGGCGTAGACGTGGGACCAGCGAGCGGACCGGCGGGTTCCTGCGCGGCGGCGGCGCAGGCCAGCGCTGTCAATGCTAGCCAGAATCTCGGCTTCACCTACCAACTCCTGACGCGCGGAGCCGGCGAAGCGTGCAACCGCGTTTCAATACGTCTCCACGGCCGGCGTCTTATTGGCGCCGTGCGATTTCAAACTCAAGTGGTACACCAGCGCTCCGGTGGCGATGGTCACCACCGCGGCTAGCGAAACCCACGGCTTCAGCTCCACCCCAAGAAATATCATCCACGCCCCCACGGCCACAAATAACAGCGGCAGGAGAGGATAGGCAAAGCTGACCACGCGCAGTTTACGCCACCCGGGACGGCGGCGCAGCAAAAGCAACGACGCCACGCTCAACACCGCGAAGAAATTCAGCGTGAAGCCGACGTAATTGACCAGTTGCGGGAACGGCGTCATGGTCATCAGCATCGCGCATACGCCTTGCGCTACTATGGCCGTCACAGGCGTGTGCCATCGCGGATGCACCTTCGCCGCCGACCTGAGAAACGCGCCGTTCTTCGCCATCGCGTAGTACACCCGCGGCCCGATGGTGACCTCTGCGTTCACTGTCGCCATCAGCGATAGCGCCATCAGCGCGCTGAACACACCCGCCGTCTCCGGTCCGAACAGCCGCGAAGCCGCCAGTGCGCCCACCGCCGTTTCACCCTTCATCTGCTCGAGCGGCACCGCGTACATGAACACCAGGTTCAGCGCGAGATACAGCACCGCCACCAGAAGCGTCCCGACCGCGAGAGCCATGGGTAACGTTCGCGCCGGCTGCCGGAGTTCCTCGGCGACGTAGGTCGCCGCGTTCCATCCGCTGTAGGCGACGTAAACCCAGAACAAGCTGAGCGCGAACTGTTCGGGCAGCGTGGTTGAAACCGTGCGCGTCGCGTGCAGCGAAAGATTGTGCCAGCTTCCATGGCCGATCGTGAACGCCAGCGCGACGAACGCCGTCAGGATCGTCACTTTCGCGGCGGTCAGCACGTTCTGCACCCGCGCCGCGCGCTCCACCCCCAAAGCGTTTAAGATCGTGCACAGCAACACCAGCGCGCAAGCGAACATCTGCGGCTTGCCGAACTGCAGCGTCCAGTCGCCCGAGCCCAAAAGCGCCGGCGGCCTTTCCTCCGCGCAGGCGTTGCAAAAATGCCCCAAGTAGTCCGCAAATGCCAGTGCCGTGAATGCAATGGGCGCGGAAAATCCGGCGAAGAAAGAGACCCAGCCGGTCATGAAACCCCAGGTGGGACCGAAGGCTTCGGTAAGATACACGTACTCGCCGCCGGAGCTGGGAAGATTGACGCCCAGCTCGGAATAGCACATAGCCCCGATGAACGCCACGGCCGCGCCCACCACCCAAATCCACAACACCAGCGAAGGCGAGCCTAGCTGCCCCGCGAAGAATCCAGTGCTCGTGAAGATGAGGGTGCCGATCATGTTCGACACCACCAGCGCGGTTGCGCTGACCACTCCGAGCTGACGCAGAAGTGCCGGTCTCGTTCCCATCTCCTACGTCGTGCCCACGACCGTATTGTAGCGCCGGGCGCATGGTCTCGATCCGCCCCGGCCCCGCTTGCTAACGCGCGCGGTTCAGAAATCGTTTCCGAACCGCGACCGTGAGGGAGCGGCTATCGCCTCGCGGGCGTAGCCGCAGGCTTGGCAACGAACATCGAAAGATCGACCGCATCCGCCATGGCCTTATAACCGGCATCGTTGGGATGCAGCTTGTCGGTGTTGTTATAGCCCTGGCGGAACTGCCGGGGGTCGTTGGGGTCCTGGATTACCTTGTCGAAGTCCACCACGCCATCGAAAGCGCCGCTGGTGCGGATGAACCGATTCAGCGCCTGCCGCATGGCCTCCACCGCGTCGGTGGCGTTCCCGTAAGGAGTCAAGGTGCAGCCGATCACCTTGATGCCATGCGTGTGCGCCCGCTCGATCATTTGTTTCATCCCCCCGATCAGATCGTCCGCGGTCAGCGCCGGACCCGCCGGGGTTGCTCCCTGGGTCGCGCCTCCTCGGCCCGCGCCGTTCATGTCGTTAATGCCTTCCATGATCATCAGGTATTTCACGCCCGGCTGGCTCAACACGTCGCGATCGAAGCGCGCCAGCGCGCTGACTCCGGCTCCGTCGCCGAGCACTCGATTGCCGGCGATCCCCAGGTTCAACACCGAGAGGTTTGCGGTTGCCGGGTTTGTCATCAACCGCTCGGCCAGCAGGCTGGGCCAGCTCCGATTGGCGTTCACGGTGGAAGTGGTGCCATCCGTAATCGAATCCCCGAAGGCCACGATCGCCCCCGCGTCCGCCGGCGCCATGACATCGACGCTCGAAATCCAATACCACGCGGCTGTGGTGGTGGCGTCTGCCATCTCCATCTGGCCGGTGGTGTCGCCCGCGGCGATGTAGGTTGTGTGCAGCGCCTGGGAGTGCTGCGAAGCCCTGCCGGAGTCGCCCGGAACATACACGCTGATGGCCAGGTCGCCGAGCCTCGGCACCACCAGGTCGACCGGGTCGCTCAGCAGCACCGCGCCGGGCAGAACCCTCGCCGTCCGCTTTCCGTTGAACAACAGCGGGCGATCCGACCCGGCAATGATGGCCGAATCCTGGCCGCGAATGGCAATATGCGCGGCGCCCATATCCAGCGGCGCTGTGCCAAACGCGTTCGAGAACTCCACGCGGACACGGCTTCCGCCGATGCTGGTCCGCACGATCATACGGGCCGTCTGGTTGTTCAATGTGCCGGCAACCGGAGCCGCCGGTGCCGCAGTCGCCGGAACCGGCGCTGCTGCCGGTGCAACTGCGCCTCGGCCTCTGCCTCCTCCACGACCTGCGTTGGGCTGCTGTTGGGCCGCGGCCCAAGTGGCCACCCAGTGCGCGTCTATCGCCGACTTAGCAGCCGCTGCCGAGTTAGCAGCGCCGCGCTGCGCCCACGCGAACGGAAGCAGTTGCGTGAACGCCAATGTCACGATCCACAGGGGACGATTGAAGTGCCGTGCTTTCATGGTTGCCTCTCTTCCCGTCTATTGTCGCGCAAAACCGCTTGCGAACGAGCGCGGTTCAGAAGCGCCGGCTCGGTTACCAAACAATTCTCTTGACACCCCGCCGCCATGTGTGTAGTGTATTAACAGACTAGCACACTTTACTTGATACACTTCGAACCGTGATCTTTCGACTCAATCAATCCTCCGGCATTCCGCTTTACCTCCAGCTCATCGAGCAGGTGAAGCACGCGGTGGAAACCGGCGCGCTCCGGGAAGGCGACCAGCTCCCGACGATTCGCAAGGTCGCCGTCGACCTGGTCATGAACCCCAATACCGTGGTGCGGGCCTATCGGGAATTGGAACACGAAGGAGTCCTCGAGCTGAAGCACGGCTCCGGAGCCTTTATCAAAGAATCCGCGGGAGGCCGTGCGCGGGTGATGCGCAAGGCTCAAGCCGTGGTGCAGTCGGCCATCGAGCGGCTCGCTTCGTTGGGACTTGCCGAAGCCGAGCTTCGAAGAGTATTTGAGAACGAACTAGCCCAAGCGCGCACGGAAGGGCGTCTGGGAGCGGTAACAGAAGGGAAGCCATGAGCGATTACATCATCGAAACGAATCAACTCTGGAAGTCATTCAAAGGCCAACCGGCATTGCGCGGCTTGGACCTGCGCGTCCCGGCGGGAAGCATTTTCGGTTTCCTCGGACGCAATGGGGCGGGGAAGACCACCACCATCAAAACTCTGATGGGCCTGCTGCGAGCCGACGGCGGTACGGCACGCGTGTTTGGAACATCGGTCACCGACACCGACGGGACCCTTGAGAAACGCGCGATCGAAGTGCGCCGCCGCATCGGCTTCGTCACCGAGGACAAGGAGCTGTACCCGTATATGACGGTGGAGCAGATTATCCGCTTCACCCGCCCCTTCTTCCCCAAGTGGCGCGACGATCTGGAGCAGCGGTACTTGAAAATGTTCGAGCTTCCGCCCAAGAAGAAGATCCCGGATCTCTCCAAGGGCATGCGATCCAAGCTGATGCTGTTGCTGGCGATCTCGCGCGGAGCCGAGCTGCTGATTCTGGATGAGCCCACCGACGGACTCGATCCGGCCGCCACCGAAGACGTGCTGCGCGAGCTGGTCGCCATTGCCGCCTCGTCGGGAACCACCATGTTCTTCTCCTCGCACCAACTGTCCGAGGTCGAATTGATCGCCGATCACATCGGCATCATCGAGCAGGGCAAGATGATCGTGGCCGGTTCCCTGGACGATATGAAGGCGCAGTATCAGCGGCTCCAGGTGGTGTTTACGAATTCCGTGGAGATGCCCTCACGCTGGGTGGGCGGAGTTGAGCATGTGCGGCAGGAGGGTCGCGTCGTCTCCATCCTGGCCAGCCACAACGTCGACGCCATCGTGGAGCAGGCCCGAGCCTTGCCGGGCACCGCGGTCGAGCGCTTCCCGGTCACGCTCAAGGAAATTTTCCTGGAACACGTCAGGAGCAACTGACATGCTTTGGTACACATTGGCATACAAGGGCTGGCTGGAGACGCGATTTCGACTGCTGTTTTCGCTCGCCTTCGGCGCCTCTTATTGCATTGCAGTCCATTCAATCAAAGTCCCCAGTGGTCCGGCCTTCGGCAAGCCAATCCTCGGGGCGGCAATCATGATGACGATAGCGGCGTCAGTGTTCTCCATCATGCTTTCGGGAGCTGGAATCGCTACGCAGCCCTCGTTCCAGGCGACCAAGGGCCTGCACGGATCGACGCTTTTTACCCTTTCCCTGCCGGTGAGCCGGTTCCGTTTGCTCGCGGTCAGGGCCAGCCTGGGATGGCTGGAACTGGCTGGCGCGATCGCAGCGACGTGCTGCGCAATGTGGTTTCTATTTCCGCCGCTCAGGGCAACGGCTACGCCGGAAGAAATGATTAAGTACGCGGTGGTGCTCATTATTTGTGGTTCGGGACTCTATGCCATCCCCGTGTTGCTGGCTACATTTCTCGATGACCAGTGGCGCATGCAAGGCAGCGGGATCGCCTTCGGAGCGCTCTGGTGGCTTTCCAATCACACTCCGCTGCCCACCTCAGCGAACATCTTTCGAGCCATGGGAGAAGGCTCGCCCTTGATCGCCCATGCCATGCCGTGGACCGCGATGGCCTTCTCGCTGGAGTTGGCCGCAATTCTATTCTTCGCCGCGCTGAAAGTCGTGCAGACGCGGGAGTACTGACATGCTCTGGTACAAAGGATGGCTGGAGACCAGGTTTAAGCTGTTCGTGTCGCTCTGCTTCATGGCGTTTTTTCTGATTTTTGCCAATACGGTCGGAGCTAAGACGCCGCCGCCCGGCGCTAAGAGTGCAGTCTTCGGGTTTATCGTATTCTCTATCCCAAGCTTCGTGGTTGTGATTTGCACGTGGCTGGCGGGAGCGGGAATCGCCACGCAACCTTCGTTTCAGGCGACAAAGGGTCTTCATGGTTCCACGCTGTTTACTCTCTCGCTGCCTGTGAGCCGGTTCCGGCTGCTCGCGGTCAGAGCCAGCACCGGATGGTTGGGAATGGCCGGCCTGATCGGAGTGGAATGCTCTGGAATGTGGCTTCTGCTCCCAGGGCTAAAGAGAGCGGCGACAGCGACCGAAATGTTCGAGTTTGCGGGGGCAGTCTTGGCCTGTGCCTCGGCCCTTTATTTCCTATCGGTGTTGTTGGCTACGTTGCTGGACGACCAATGGCGCATGTGGAGCACCATGCTTGGCGCCGTGGCACTCTGGTGGCTTCCCAGCCACACTCCGCTACCCGCGTCCGCCGACATTTTTCGAGCCATGGGAGAAGGCTCGCCCCTGCTCGCGCACACGATGCCCTGGACGGCGATGAGCGTCTCGCTGGCTTTGGCCGCAATCCTATTCATCGCGGCGCTGAAAGTCGTGCAGGCGCGGGAGTACTGACATGCTTTGGTACAAAGGCTGGCTGGAAACTCGATTTAAGCTGCTGGTGTCGCTCGGATTCTTGGGCTTTATTTTGGTTACGCTGTATTCGCTCCGGACGCCGGTCACGGGACTCGTAGTAATGGCGATAACCTTCGTGATCATGATTTACACCATCCTTGCGGGAACTGGAATCGCGGGGCGATCCTCTTTTCGGTCGACGAAAGGCTCCGCACTGTTTACCGTCTCTCTGCCTGTGACCAGGTTCCGCTTGTTGGCGGTCCGAGCCGGGCTTGGATGGTTGGAAATGTCCGGAGCGATCGGAGCATTGTGCTGGGGAATGTGGCTTGTGTCTCCGGTGGCGAGCGCAACGGTGACGGCGGGCGAGATGTTCGAATATGCGGGAACACTCGTGGCCTGTTCTTCGTCCCTCTATTCCATGGCTGTGCTGTTGGCCACTCTCCTGGGCGCCCGCTGGAGCGGGTGGGGCTGCATGATTGCGTTCGGGGCGCTCTGGTGGCTTTCCACTCACACTCCGATGCCTGCCTCCTTAGACGTCGTTCGAGCCATGAACGAAAGTTCGCCGCTGCTCGCGCACACGATGCCATGGCCTGCGATGGGCGTCTCGCTGGCGCTGGCTGCGGTGTTGTTTTTCGCGGCGTTGAAAATTGTGCAGACGAGGGAGTATTGATATGGAGTGGCGTGTCCACTCCATGGTGACTGACATGCTCTGGTACAAAGGATGGCTTGAGACCCGAATAAAGCTGCTGATGGCCTTCGTCTGGATGGCGTGGTTTCTTGGTGCGGAGTATTCCCGCGGACTCAAAGCGCCAGCCGGCCTCACCGGGCTCGCCGTGGCTGCGACGTTTATAGCGGCGGCGATTCCCGTCTTCTTCGCGGGAGCGGGAATCAACACGCAACCCGCCTTTCAAGCGATGAAAGGCCTGCACGGATCGACGCTTTTCACTCTCTCCCTGCCTGTGAGCCGGTTCCGGTTGCTGATGACCCGCGCCGGTCTCGGATGGTTGGTGCTGGCCGGCACGATTGGAACGATGTGCTGTGGAATGTGGATTCTCTTCCCGTTTTTGAGGGCGGCAACGACGGCGGTAGAGATGCTCGAATATGCGGGGGCGCTGGTTGCGTGCGCTTCGGGATTCTATTCCATAGGTGTTTTGCTGGCCACTTTCCTGGACGAAGTATGGCGCTTATATGGAAGCGGGATTGCGATTGGGGCGCTGTGGCTGCTTTTCAATAAGACGTCCGTGCCTGGCTCCTTCAACATCTTTCGAGCCATGGGCGAAGGTTCGCCGCTGATCGCGCACACGATGCCATGGACTGCGATAGGCCTCTCGCTGGGCTTGGCCGCAATTTTGTTCTTCGCCGCGCTGAAAGTTGTGCAGACTCGTGAATATTAAGATGCATCGGCTTCTGGGAGAGGAACGACGCCAGTATTGGCGCACTCTACCGTTGCCGGCATTCGCGAGGGTGATGTTGGCGGTCTGCCTGACATTCTCTTCCATCGCATTTGCAGTTGACCTGATCGGCGGCCTGCGATGGCCCTTTTGGTGGGTCCTGGCCCAGGCTGCATTTTGGGGTATCTACATCGCCTCGACCCTCGCGATCAGCCGAAATCGCAAGGCACTTTTCGTAGTCGTTCCCGTGGTGTTTCTTTTGATTTTCGTGGGCGGCAGGATCCAATCGGGTCTCCCATCGAACAAGACGCTGTTAGGTCCGGGTTTCGAGGATATCCGCTGGCGGCTGACCATGGACGGACAGCTATCGATCGCGTTAGCGATGGCGGGGTTCGTCATCTTCCTGGGATTCGTTGTCACGCAAGGTCTCAGGCACGTTCGCGTGCGCACGGAGCTGGAACTGGCGGAGAAGCTACAGCAAACGCTCGCGCCTCTGCTCGCTGCGCGCAATGCCGGCTACGAAATCCACGGTAGGTCCATACCGAGCAGCCAGATGGGCGGCGATCTTCTAGACGCTGTCGACGACGGAGAAGCGATGGCCTGCTACGTCGGCGACGTCGCCGGGCACGGGATTCAGGCGGGCGTGTTCATGGCCATGGTCAAGAGCGCCGCACGGACTGCTCTGCTCCGGCCCGGGTCATTAGAAGGATTGCTCGCTGATCTGAACCGGGTCCTCTTCGATGTAAAAGCTGGGTCGGCGACGTATGTGACCTTTGCCTGCGTCCGATGCCGCGATGCAGGCCGGGTGGAGTATTCGCTCGCGGGCAACGGCCCCATTTTGCACTATCACGCCAGGTCGAAAACGACTTCGAAATTGGCGATGGAACAGTTTCCCCTCGGACTGTTTGCAAACGCAACATTCCAGAGCGGCGTTGCAGAAGTGGAATCAGGGGATATTCTGGCGTTGCTAACGGATGGGTTGCCGGAAGTAGAGGATACCAGCGATGACCAATTCGGACTGGAGCGCATCGGGGAAATTGTGGCTCGGAACACCGATCGTCCGCTGGCGGAGTTGACGGAGAAGTTATTTGCCGCAGTCCGGCGGCATGGACAACAGACCGACGATGAGACGTTGGTGCTCGTGAGGGCAGTGGCCAGTTGAGTCAATTCGGAATAGGAGCGAGGAGTGAATTATATGATGCAGAAGTATTTCATACGTGGGTTCGCCGTCTGCGCCGCGCTGGCGGTGGGCTCGCTTTCAGGCGCTCTTTTGGGACAAGCTCCTGCGGCTGCGCCCGCCTTTGAGGTCGCCACCATTCGACCGGCACCGCCGATCCAGGACATCATTCAGCAGCTCCAGTCCGGCAAAGCCAGGATCGGAATGTCGGTCGACGGGGCTCGCGTGAATATGGGATTCCAGTCTTTGGCCGACCTGATCCGCATCGCGTATCGAGTCAAAGCTTACCAGGTACAGGGTCCCGACTGGATGGCCCAGCAGCGTTTCGAGATTCAAGCCAAAATCCCCGAAGGCGTCCCGGAAGACAAGGTTCCTGAAATGCTACAGGCGCTGCTGGCGGATCGATTCAAGCTGACCATCCATCGCGACAAAAAGGAGCTGCCGGTCTACGCGCTGATCGTTGGCAAGAACGGTTCCAAGCTGACGGAAGCATCCTCGGAGCCGGATGTTCCGCTTCCCGATTCCCCCGGCGCCATGAGCATCGGCACGGAAAAGGGCCCCATGAAGATCGTGCAGGACGGCAAGGGCGGCTCGGTCATGCAGGGCGGTGGGTATGCCGGGACCATCAAACAATCGATATCGGCCGCCGGAGTTCACATAGAAATGAACAAGGCAACCTTCACCTATATGGTGGAGCTGCTCACCTCCCTGGTGGATCGTCCGGTGCTGGATATGACGGAGCTAAAGGGAAACTATCAAATCTCGCTGGATCTCCCCATGGAAGATCTGCTTCCCCTTGCGCGGAAACAGGCTGCCGCGCTTGGGATCGATATGCCCGGTCCTCCTCCTGGCGCAAATCCGGCGGATGCGGCCTCGACGCCCGGCGGCTCCGCGATCTTTACGGCCATGGAGAAGCTCGGACTGAAGTTGGACGGCCGGAAGGCACCCATCGAGACCATCGTGGTCGATCGTCTGGAGAAAACTCCGACGGACAACTAACGGACTCAATACGCCGCCGGCAGTTGCAGAGGAAACGCCGGCGGCAGCGTCGGGGGGATGATGATCGGATTCGCGCGGCCTGCCAGATCGAGAAACAATTCACAAGCTACCTTTGGCCGAAGCGGAAGCCGATGCCTCCCGAGAGGCGAGAGTCGCCCCGCCAGCGGCTGGTTCCCGAAGCGACATCCGGCACCTCCTGCGAGACGGTCTCGATTCGAAACAGGGTCACGACACAATGCTCCCCGGCCAGGAAGCCGAATCCGTAAGATGCGCCGTAGGCAAAGCTGCTCCGCGCGGCGGCAGCGGCCGATCCCGCCAAGTTCGTGCCGTTCACCTGGACATGAGAGGCCCCGATCATGGGTTCAAAGTAGTAGAACACATGCGCCTTCCGCAATTCAATATTGAGGCGGGGCCCAAACATGTATGTATAGAGACTGCCGCGGTTGCTTCCGGATCCGCTGAAGTTCGCAACGACGCTGAACATGGATCGGAAACTCCATTTCTGCGCAGTCCCCTTCAAAAAGTATTGGCCATAGATGGAACCGCCGTTTTGGCTGGAAGAGCCGGATGTTGAAATGGCGAGGGAATTCTTGGCGTAATCGAGGCCCACCTCGGCCACCGGCACCGGGGCCTTCCCTCGCCCGCTTTCCTTGCCCCACGTTTTGCCGTCGCTTAAAGGAAAACAAAACACGCGAAAATGTTCCCCACCATTCCAAGGTGGCGTTGCGGAGAACGCTGCGCTGAGTTGGCCGGGGCGGCGAGCATCCCAGTCGCCCGGGTCCAGGTCGTACAAACCGTCGCCGTGAAGCAGCCAAGCTTGTTCCTTCGGCGGGGCCACGGAGGGTTTACCTTTAATGACACGAATTCGCCTCACGACGATCGTTCCCTCCAGAACGGGTATGACCTTCGTGATGGTTTCCTCGGTCCTCCAGCGCTCGGCTTTTGCCTCGTGCTGGTAGATCCACGTGTTTCCCCAAAGGGTGGGCACCCAAGAGGCAACCTCGTCTTGAGCGAAAGCCGGACCGGTTTGGAAAAATGCGCTGCATGCGAGTACGAGGATGAGCTTGCCCAGCGCGTGTTTCATCTTCCCCTCGCGCCTTTTAGAACGTCCCGCCCTTGCGCACCTCCGCGGCCATCGCGTCCAGCCGGTCGGCACCCGTTTTCCAGAACCCTTTTAAGAGCGCGAGGAACTCCAGCACCGTGTCCCGTTCGCCCTTTTCGAGAAGCTCCCGCGCCAGCGTGAAATCCGGCCCAAAGGAGTCGAGCTGCGGAGAGCCCGGCGTCTTGCCCGATTCCAGAAGGTAGCGCCGGGCCTCTGGAACGCTGCCCTGCCGCAGTGCGACCAAGCCCAGCACCATATTGCCGTCGTAGATCGCGTTGCCGTGGTTCCAATCGCCCTTGTTTTCGTTGGCCAACTGGAGCAATTCTGTCGCATACGAAGAGGCTTTATCGAGTGCGCCCGCGTCCAAGGCCTGTTTGGGCAGATCCGTCAGAGCGTAAAACCGCTCCTCTCCGCCTTGGCCCCGAATCTGCTCCTCCGAATCCGCGAGCACCTGTTCGGGCGATCGCGGGAAATGGTTGGTCAGCTCTTGGATTCGCTGGGTGGATTTCATCTGCTCGGCCAGATCGAAGTCCAGGTCTTCCGGGCTCACTGGCTTTCCCGTCTTCAGGAAGAAATCGACGTTGGCCTGCGTGTACGCGGACACAGGATGGCCGTCGCGAAAAACCGGGCGGAATCTCCATTGCTTTACCGCGTCAATGGCCACAGGGCGAAATAGTTCGCGGCCGGTCAAGACCTCCGCCTTCACCACCGCTCCGGAGGGATCGATAGTGACCAGCAAGTCGACGTCTCCCTGCAAGCCCTGGCTCCGCGCCTCGGGCGGATAGACCGGCTCGATGCGATCGATCGGATTGAGGCGGGGGATGAACGCTTCGGGCTCGCCAGGCTGCGGCTTGGGAGCGGTCTTGGCTGGGGCCGCGGGCGCGGACGCCGAAGCAGGCTCATTCCCCGCAGCCGGGGCGCCCCCGAGCGCCGCCTGCATTCCGGGAAATAGTTCCTTGGTCTCCTTGGCGCCCTCGGGCGGCGTGAAGACAAACAGGGAATCGGGCAAATCTTCGTTGAATTTCATGGAGCGAGTGGTGGTCACCATGCGCATCTCCATCGCGGGCGCGGCCGCGCTTGCCTGCACTTTCCCAGCTATCGACATCTTCAGTTGGATTCGGAGTGCTTTGTCGATCCAGGATGTGTACACCATATCCTGCATCGCCGCGCCTGCTTGTCCCGGCACGGCGAGCTTGTCCATCCGGGTCTCGATCACCCAGCAGTCGCGCTGCTGCCCGTCCACTTCGAGCAGTTCCGAACGGAGCACCTTGGCGTCCGCGAACATCTTGGTCATATCCGGCATGCCCGACAACCCCATGGAGCTCATAATGCTCTGCCCGGCTTCCGGGTTGTCCCCCGCCGGCAGCTTGGAATATTGCTTGGTCAGAGGCATGTACATCCAGGTGTTCTGGCCATCCGAGATCATGAGCATCGCGTCCATGCCCGCGGCCTTCGTCTCCGTTCGCCTCTTGCCTGGATTGACTGCCTGGGTCACCGTGGTGGAAGTCATGGCCGGCATGGACATACTTGGCATCTTCATTTCCATGCTCATTTCTTCCGTGAGTTGATAGCTGTGATAGCGCTGGAGCTCGTCCGCGCTCCCGGTGAGCAGACCGGCGGGGTCCGGGGACGTCTGGGCGAAGACCGGAACGAGCATCAAAAAGCTGAGTGTGAATCGCACGGAATGATCCTCCTATGGGTTGCCTGACTCATCGGTTACTGCCCGGCATGAATCGGACGTTGATGTAAGCCTGCCGCTGGGTTGAGCCGGTAGTCGGTAAGGGACCTTTCATAACCAGGTCCAAAGCCGTCTGCACCAGCGCCGGATCGGCCGCAGCCGACAATTCCTCTTCCAATACTTTGCCCGAGGCGTCGATCTCAGCATGCACGATCACGGGCTGAACCAGTTTCGAACCAAACGGGTTGGGCGTTCTGATCTGGAACCGAATGGGCCCCCCGTCGATCACCACCGCGTCATTCGCGAGCATACCGCTGGTCGGTGCGAGCAGACTTTCATCGGCGAGGCCGGCATCCACGATAGTGAATTCGGCATCGGCCGCGATTGCGCCGCCGGTGTAAATCGTAATGTGATCGGCGAGAGCCTCGCCGTGAAAGCGCAGGTTCCGGCTGTATCCGTAGACTGTGTAGGTTCCCGGAGCGATCGAGTACATCTGCAACAGACCGGACGCATTGTCGATGCAGTATTCATCCTCTTCCCACAACCTTCCCTGGGTGAGGGTTGCCTGGCCCGCCATGTTCGAAAGCAGCAGGCAGGTGGCCGGCTTGCCGTTCGACTGAACCGCCGCGGAACGGATCTGCACGCGGGAAGTGCCTTCACGGATTGTCCAAAGGATCGCATTGCGCAAGCTCTGCACGCGCATCGGAACCTGGGTCACGGGCTGGTCTTCGAGTGTCCGCCCGCCGAAAGCGATCCGCACCACGGAGAAGCCGCCGAGATTCGCGGTCCAGCGCCAACTTTGGCCGGAACTCCGAATCTCGGTCAGCTGGCCGGGTCCGGTGTTCATCACGTTTCCGAAGGCGTTGAAAGAAGCCTCGAAACGGAATGGCGGCGTGCCCGCCGTGTGCAGTTGGGCGTTCTGCCGGGCCCGCCCCAAGAGTGCAAGGGCGGCGGCGCGGTCCGAGGGCGACGTCAGAGCCTGAACCGGCCCGCTCGAAACCGGCTCATGCGGGTCCTGGGGAACCGGAGCGGAGGGAATGTAGTCCGGCGAGGTTGCAGGAGGCGTGGCAGGAATCGCCGGCTGCGCCGGAGCCGAGTTGGCCGGCGGTGACACCACCGGTGGCGGAACCAACGAATCCAATGCCGCTTGCCGAGGCGCTTCCTGAAATATGGGCTGCCCGATCAGCGGAAACGACGCGACCGCGAACCATCCCGTCAGCGCGAGGATCGCGATGATAAAAGCATACGACGATACCAGCTTCAGCGTGGATGTCGAGGCGTCTTTGAGCAGCGAATGCACGCGCTCGGTCAAGTGACGCCGGCGCAGAAACAGCGGGGCGGGTGCGAGGTCCAGATGCTGCCCGCCCCGTGCAATCGCGAGCAGCGCTTCAATGTAGGGCTCGCGCGCGGCGGTTAGCCGCACCACTTCCGCATCCACCAGTTGCTCGCGCGCCAGCCTGGTCTGGGCCAGCAGCAGCCAGATCGCAGGGTTGAACCACAGCAGAGTCCCGGCCAATTCCTCGATCAGCGTGATCAGCCAGTCATGCCGCCGCACATGCAACAGCTCATGGCAAGCGATGCCGCATTGCGCTTCCTCGCCGAGTGTCAGAAAGGATTCTGGCAGCAACACCACGGGCGTCAGCCAGCCCAGCATCACCGGGCCCGGAACGTCCGAGGAGATGCAGAACAGCGCGTCAGTCTGCGTCACGGCCCCAGCCGCCCGCACGGATTCGGGAATCGGATAGAGCGGCATGGATGCGATTCGGTACTTCCGAATCCGCCACAATCCGCCCAGCAGCCAGCACAGCTTCACGGCAGCGCCCGTGGCGAGGAGCCATAGAATCACGCGGCCTTCCGGGATTTGGGGCCATCGCGCCTCGCGTGCCGGTGCAATGCTGCGTGGTGCAATGCTACGGGCAGGAAGCGGCGCGGCCGTCCCCGCGGGCGCGGGTCTCGCGAATGACTCCGCTTCGATCGTCGGATCAGCGTCCCTCTCAGCGGCGTTGTCGCGCACAACCACCGGATGCTTCCACGGTTGTAGCAACGGCAGCAGCAGGCACATCGTCAGCAGCGCGTGGCAGTAAACCAGTTTGGTCCGCGCATGCCGGATTCGAAAGACCATCAGCAACAGCGAGCCGGCCGAGGCGAGCAGAAAAGCCTGCTCCATCCACGCCAACAAGTTGTCTGCGGACCATTGCGGCATGATTACTTCTTCCGGCGCTCGGCTTTGTTTTGATCGAGCGGCTTGTTCTGTTCGATCAGGCTTTGAAGCTCGGCGAGCTCTTCCGGGCTGACTCCCCGGTCTTCGACCAGATGCACCAGCAGAGGTTTGGTCGAGCCGTTGAAGACCCGGTTCACGAATTCCCTGACCATGCCCGCGGTGACCTGGGCCTGAGGTTTGGCGGGCCGATACAGGTACGCGCGCTCGCCCGCGGTCTTTTTCAAGTGGCCCTTGCGCTCCAGAATTCCCATCATGGTCAGCACCGTGGTGTAGGCGATCTTGCGATGCTTGATCATCTCCTGGTGGACCTCCCGGACAGTCGACGGGCCGAGCTGCCAGATGACTTTCAGTATTTCGAGCTCTTGATCCGTGGGAACCGATTTAGCGGGCTTCATGCGCGACTCTGACTAATAACTTAGTCAATCGTGGCGCGGAAGTCAACTAAAAAGTTCGGTCACCCGCCTTCCCCTTGCGTTCGGGAGGCTTCTGGCGCAAGATGTGAAAATGCGCATGCGCCAACAAAGGTATTCGCGGCACTGGCGGTTGCCTGTCTGGGGTTGCCGGCCCAGCAAGGGCATCCATTGACTGGCACCTGGAACGGCGATTGGGGTGCGACGATGACACAGCGAAATCAAATCACCATCGTGATGAATTGGGACGGCAAGAACGTCACCGGCATCATCAATCCCGGACCGGATTCTGTTCCGCTGGGGAGCATCTACGTGGATCCTACCAACTGGACGGTGCGCATCGAGGCCGACGCCAAGGACGCCTCCGGCAAGCCGGTTCACATCGCGGCTGAAGGCCATCTTGCGGATATCGGTTCTTATCACCGCACGCTGGCCGGTTCGTGGACGCAGGGTGCGGTCAAGGGCGACTTCAAATTGACGAGAGACTAGCGCATGTTTCGGTTTCTGGCAGAATTGGCAGGTCGGGGACCTGTTCCACTTGTCATCTCAGCAGGGTTGGTCTCCGCGGTGCTCTTCGCGCAGGGGTCGATTTCGGAGACCTACGAAACCGGCAGGCAGGTGAAGGCGAAGGGCGCGGTCACCAGAATCGATTGGGTGAATCCGCGCGCGTACTTTTTCATTAACGTCAAGGACGCGGCCGGCACGGTCGTCAACTGGGCTCTCGAAATCGGGAATCCGTTGGAGCTTGAACGCGATGGCTGGAAGGCGAGTACGATCAAGATCGGCGACGTCGTCACGGCAGAGGGCGTCCCGGCAAGAGGCTCGGCCCGCCGCGAGCGCCACCACGCTGGTGGAAACCGGCGCCGTCATCCCGATGTATCCCGACGGCCTCCTGGCGAATCTTGCGCACGCGGATGGAGTCGCGCCCTTCCAGCCTTGGGCGAAAGCCGTGTACGAGTATCGGCAGCGCACACTGCTGAAGGACGATCCATACTCGCGCTGCCCGCCTCCGGGCGGACCGCGGCAGTTTCAAACTCCGAATGGATTTCAATTCATCGAGCAGCCGGAGTTGGGACGCATCCTGGTGCTGCTGGGCGGCGGAAACCGCAATTGGCGCGTCATCTACACGGATGGGCGTCCGCAGGGGCAGGGAGACGATCTGGTGCTCACCTATTATGGGACTTCGGTGGGCCATTGGGACAAGGACACTCTGGTGGTCGACTCGGCCGGCTTCAACGAGCGATTCTGGATGTCCAGCGGAGGGCTTCCTCACACCGAAGCTCTGCACCTGACGGAACGTTTTTCGAGACCGGATCTCAACACGTTGAAATACGAAGTGACGGTGAACGATCCGCGGGCCTATACGCGGCCTTGGAATGGCGGCTGGACCGTGCAATGGGTTGCGGATCAGGAAATCCAGGAGTACTTTTGTGAGGAGAATGCGGAATCGACGTTTGTCCGATAACCTGAGAGGGGAATCGCGATGAAACTTAGCGCGGCGGGTGCATTGTTTGGGTTGAGCCTGGCGCTTCTGACGGTGAAGCCGGCCTCGGCGCACCATTCGTTTGAAGCGGAATACGAAGACGGAAAGACCGCGATGCTGACCGGCATCGTGACCGAAGTCTCCTGGCAGAATCCCCACGCCTTTATCTTTCTGAACACGAAACTCGAAGACGGCACGACCAAGGCGATGCGGCTGGAGCTTGGTCCTCCCTACGCGCTGGTGCGCGGCGGGTGGAAGAAGGACACTGTGAAGATCGGAGATAAGGTCACCGTGGAAGGCGCTGCCATCGCCAAAGATCCGCGAAATAATTAGGTGGGGTCGTTGCAGACGACCACGCTGGTGCTGGCCACCGGCCAAAAGCTGCCGACAAGATAATGAAGACGTGCTTTGTGGCGGGGAGTGTGTTATTGGCCGGGCTGGCGGCCATCGCGATGGCTCAGCGCGGGCCGGGGGGTGGTGGGCAAACCGCTCTCGCTCCACCCACCGATCCCAATCCCACGCCGCGCTGGCCCGACGGCCATGTGAATCTGGGATCGGACGCCACGCACAAGGGATATTGGGAAGTCCGTCCCGGCTTGGGCGGCTTTCGCGCGGCCGACGTGCCCTTCCAACCGTGGGCGAAAGCCGTTTACGATTACCGCAACGCGACGTTCTCGAAAGATTCTCCACTGGTCGATTGCAAGGCCGCGCCGGGTCCCGGCTTTCTGAACGCGCCGGGCTTTGAGATCGTGGAGGTGCCGGAGCAAAAGAGCGTCTTCATCCTCAACATCGCGGGACCTCATTCCTGGCGGGTGATCTATATGGACGGCCGCCCGCATCCCAAGCCGGAGGATCTGCGGCCCACCTATCTGGGCCACTCCACCGGAAGCTGGGACGGGGACACTTTGGTGATCGATTCAGTGGGTTTCAACGAGAAGCAGTGGGCGGTGGGAGCGTTTCCGAATACCTCGCAGTTGCACATGGTCGAACGTTTCTCGCGCCCGAACCTGAGAACGCTGACCTACCAAGTGACCATCGACGATCCGGGCGCGTACACCAAGCCGTGGTCCGGAGGGTGGACCATTGCCCAGACCACCGCTTCGAAGTGGATTCCGGGCGGTGAAATGTTCGAATATATTTGCGAAGACGCGGGCCGATAAGACGATGAACAAAGACCGTGGCCGAGTGTTGCTGGCGGTGCGGGTCCATTCTATGGGATGGACGATTTTCCTATGGGCCGTGGTGATTGCCTGGGCCGGCGTACTGGCCTTCGGCTTCCTGAAGCCACACAGCTTGGACCGCCTCTTCCAAATGTCCCTCAATTCCGTTGGACTGCTTATTGCGGCTTTCGGCTACCTCCTGTATCCTCGCATCAAGTTCTATGAAGCTGGCGTCGAAATTCCGCCGACTCGGGATCAAAAAGGTCCGCGCTATCTTCGCTGGGATCAGGTCGAACGCTCCAGTTGGGACGGCGACCGACTGATTCTGACCGGCACGAGCTCGGTGCTGGCGGGCGGACCGGTGCAAGGCGGCTCGGTCCGCATTCCGAGCGGAGAGCACCTGGCCGTCGACCAGGTGCTCGGAACCAAGCTGCCTGGGGCGAGGCTGCCGGTGCGGTAAAGACACTTGTGGTGTGGCGCGTCCGGCAGCATGTCAAAAATCGAAGGGGCACCCCTTGCCCAGGTGATGTCGCTCACCGGGAAGCGCCGTTAAACTTCAACGGCACAGTCCACCGTGTAACGCCCCGCTAGTAATAGATCGCGGCGCGGGTTGCACGCGAGTACTCCTCCGCGTTGGCGTGGCCGGATGCGATGAAACATCCGAACTCTTACGATTCACAGTTACACGAGAATAGCGCGAAGGCAGGCGAGCGAAAACGCCAAGTTGCTGAAATCGCGGGAAATCGAGGTCGTAAAAAGGCCGGGACGCACGGCCGCGCGCAATCTTCTATCGCTTTCCCATAGAAGCCATGATAGTCTTTTGTGGGAACCCAATAGAAGATGAAAAAGAAAACGGATGTCTGGCAAGGCACGTTGGCCTTAATGGTCTTGAAGACACTGGCGGTCCTGGGCCCGCAGCACGGGTACGGGGTCGCCCGGCGCATTGAGCAAACCAGCGAGAATCTACTTTCGATCAATCACGGCACGCTGTACCCGGTGCTGCTGAAGCTGGAGCAGGAGGGCTCCATTGCTTCAGAGTGGGGAGTTTCGGACAACAGCCGCAAAGCGAAGTTTTACCGCATCACGAAAGCCGGGCGCAGACAACTGGAAGCCGAGGAACGCGGGTGGCGGCAGGCCTCCGAGATCGTGGCGCGCTTTGTCACACTGCGGGGAGTGGAAGAATGAGGCGGCTGAGGCGTATGTGGAAGAGGGCGCTCGGGGTGCTCGGCGGCACGAGGCAGCAGCAGGAAATCACAGCCGAATTGGAAAGCCACATGCAGATGCAGACAGAGGACAACCTCGGACTGGGGATGTCGCGGGACGAAGCTCGCCGCGAGGCTGTGCTGAAATTTGGAGGCGTTGCATCAACGCAAGAAAGCCTTCGCGATCAGATGGGAATGCCGGGGCTGGAGTCGTTTCTCAAAGACACCCACTATGCGCTGCGGGGCATGCGCAAGAGCCCGGGATTTACGGTGGTGATGGTGCTCACGTTGGCGCTCGGGATCGGCGCGAACACGGCGATTTTCAGCCCGGTGAATCAGATTCTGCTGCACCCTCGCGGCATCTCGCATCCGGAGCGGCTGGTCGTGGTACGGACGAAATACGACAAGCTGAATTTGAAGAGCATCTCGGATTCGCCGCCGACCTTCGCCGACGCTCGCGACAGCCGCGCGGTATTTGAGCACGCCACTGCGATGCGCCGGGTGGATGTCAACTATACCGGCGGCGCCGTTCCCCAAAGCCTCCATGCCGCGGCCGTGTCGGCGGAATGGTTCGACGTATTCGGAGCAAGACCAAGTCTCGGCAGGACGTTTACAGCGGAGGAGGATCAGCCCAATACAAATCGTGTAGCCGTTCTGGCGCACTCGGCGTGGATACGGATTTTTGGCGCAGACCCTGCTGTGGTTGGGCGCGTGATCGAATTAAACCAGGAGCATTATTGCATCATCGGAGTGATGGGTCCGGAATTTCAGTGGCCCGCCGCTGTCGATGTGTGGATTCCTCTCGCGTTGCAGCCGAAAGCATTCGATCCAGGGAACCGGTTCAACGAAGGTCTCACTGTGGTGGCGCGGAGGAGGCCCAACGTGCCGTTCGCGCAGGCGAATGCATGGCTCAAGGTCCTGGCCGATCGGGTTCTCAACGCCAGGACGCCGGGAGCTGCGTACGCAAAAAACGCCGATTGGGGACTGTTCGGCGTTCCGTTCATCGATTTCAGCGCGGGAGCCACCAAAACGCCGGTGCTGATTTTGCTGGGAGCGGTGGGGTTGGTCCTGCTGATCGCCTGCGCGAACAGCGCGGGCCTGATGCTGGCGAGGATCTCGGCTCGCGCGCAAGAGATGGCCGTGCGGGCCGCGCTGGGAGCAAGGCGCGGGCGGCTCATCCGGCAGACGCTCACCGAGAGCCTGCTTCTGGCGCTGGCGGGCGCACTGGTGGGGCTCGCGCTGGCTTACGGCGGGGCTCTGCTCCTGCTGCGGTTGGCGCCCGAGGGTGCAGTCGCTGGAATCGGCGCGTCGCCTGATCTGTACGTTCTCTTGTTCACCGCGATGGCGGCAATCGTCTCAGGTGTCGTATCCGGAATTGCGCCCGCCTGGCAGTTGGCGAGAATCGACGCCCATGGCACGTTGAAGGGCGGCGGACGTTCGAGCACAGCCGGTCCGGCGCGGCAGCGGTTGCGGTCGGTATTGGTGATTGGCGAAACGGCTCTGGCGCTGATGCTCTTGGTAGGCGCGGGACTGCTTCTGCGTACGTTTGCTCAACTCGAAAACGTGAATCCGGGGTTCGAGCCGCGGGGCGTGACGGCGGCGGTGTCTTCGCTCCCCAGAAAGCAGTATCCGGACGGCATCAGGCAGGCCGTGTTCTACCGTGAGGTGCTGGAGCGCCTTACAAATACGAAGGGTGTCGCGACGGCCGCTGTCGGAGTGGGGGTTCCATTCAGTCAATACGGCGGCTCCGGATCCTTTCTGCGAGAAGGCCATACGCCGGCTCCCGGCGAGGCCATCCCTCACTCAGACAGACGATATGTCACGCCGGGATATTTTAAGGCGTTGGCGATTCCTCTCGAACGGGGAAGGGTCTTCACCGAAGAAGACCGCGTGAAGACGCAGCCGGTCGTTGTGATCGATGAGAACCTGGCGCGTCAATATTGGCCGGACGAAGATCCCATAGGCAAACGGATACAGCCGACATCGGGGGAAGGCTGGTACACGATCATCGGTGTCGTCGGGCATGTTCTCGGCTACGATCTGGCCACCGATAGCGGAGAGGGAGTCGTTCACTTCAGCCTTTTCCAGGAAAAGCAAGCGCTCCCCGCCGCCTGGATTCTCGCCAAGACGCCCGGCGATCCAACCAATATGGCTGCGGCGATTCGGGAAGCTGTGCAGGAGGCCGATCCTAACCAGCCGGTACACGATTTCAAGACGCTCGACGAGATGGTGTCGAATTCGCTGGCGCCCCGCAGGTTCGTCACGCGGCTGCTGGGTTTCTTTGCCGTCACAGCGCTATTCATGGCGGCGTTGGGACTGTACGGAGTGATCAGCTACTCAGTGACGCTGAGGAGCAGGGAAATCGGCATTCGTATCGCGTTAGGCGCCAAGCCGGAATCGGTGCTGCTGGACGTGCTGTCACAGGGGCTGCGGTTGACGGGAGCGGGAGTTGCCGCCGGGCTCGCCGGATGGCTATTGATCAACCGGCTGCTGGCGAGCCAGTTATTTAAGGTGAGCGCGTTTGATCCGCTGATCTTCGCATGCATGGCCGCGGCGTTGCTGGCAGCGGCGCTGCTTGCGAGTTATCTGCCGGCGCGAAGAGCGGTGCGAGTGGACCCGCTGAGCGCGCTGCGCGCAGAGTAAGAGGCGCGGCCATCTGCGCGATTGAGAGAGGCGGGAGCATCTCAATCACGGGGCCGAATCAGGAGGGAGACAAGATATTCCTGTGCGATGTCTGTGTGCTTAGCGTCGTCCCACGCCTCGAACGCGCCTCCGGCCATATCGACAGCGTCGATGGTTTCCAACGGGTTCCAAAACCTTCCATTGTCGTAATCGGCGATGTGGCGCGCATTCTGCAATTCAACGAATGCCTCCGCTACCACCCTCAGAGCTGAAACGGCGGTCGGGTCCTCGCCGGGAAAAGTGTCTTCTTGGCATCCGCAACACGGCTGGAAACTCTTTTCATCAAACCATGGTCGAACATTCGACCCAGGGCGTTTCTTGAATTGTCGCGGCTCCAGTTGAGGGTCGTTTCGCTGACGAGGAGATGAAAGAGGGCGTAGTAAGCGGTCGAGACGGCCCGGCGTAACTCTGCTTGCGTAGCGCCGGCCTTGTCGGCCAGGTCTGAGGCCAACCGAAGCAAGTCATCATGGTAGGCCATCGGGACTCAGGCCCATTTGGGATCGTTGAGCTGGGCGTTTTCGGCGTTGCCTCGGAAGTTGAAGTAGGGAAATAAGCCCCAGTTCTCGAGTGGTTGAAGCTCCTTGCGGAAGGTGGCCCTTACCCGGGCTGCGGTGTCGACAAAGGTCTTTCTATCGACAGCAACGGAGTCGGCTAGGACGACACGGAAGAAAAGGGCGGTGTCGCCGGTGCTGTCGGTTCCTATGTTGTAGCGGACGCGCACAACCTCAGGGCCGAGCGTTTTGATGAACTCGTCCACGGCTTTCTCGACTTCGGTCTGATTGATAAAGCCGGTTGGAACGTACACGAGACCATTATCGCTCCGCGTATCCCCGAGCGGAGGGAGAAAATGGGCAGGTCGCAGACCTGCCCCACTGGCTGTTAGGCCTTGCCGACTTCTTCCTTCTTGAGCTTCTCGCGCTGCTCCTTCAGGATGGCCTTGCGGCTGAGCTTGATTTTATTACCCTCAAGCGCCAGAACCTTGACCAGGATCTGGTCGCCTTCGTTGAGCTCATCGCGGACCTGCTTGATGCGGCTCTCCGAAATTTCGGAGATGTGCAGCAGACCGTCGGTGCCGGGGAAGATTTCGACGAACGCACCGAAATCGACGATGCGGACGACTTTGCCCAGATAGGTTTTGCCGATTTCAGCAACGGCGCAGATATCGGTGACCATCTGGATACAGCGGTCGGCGGCGGCTCCATCGGAGGAGAAGATCTTGACGCTGCCGTCGTCCTCGACGTCGATCTTGCAGCCGGTGGCTTCGACGATGCCGCGGATGACTTTTCCTCCGGGACCGATCAGCTCACGGATCTTGTCGGTGGGGATCTGTAAGGTGAAGATGCGCGGGGCGTAGGGCGAAAGAACTTCGCGGTGGGTGGCGATCACGGCGACCATCTTGTCCAGAATGTGAAGACGGGCGCGGCGGGCCTGCTCCAGCGCCTCCTTCAGGACGGCGTGGGTGACGTTGGGCACCTTGATGTCCATCTGAAGAGCGGTGATGCCGTCCCGGGTGCCGGCGACCTTGAAGTCCATATCGCCGTAGTGATCCTCGGCGCCGGCGATGTCGGTCAGCACGGCGTAGGCGTCGCCTTCCTTGACCAGACCCATGGCGATGCCGGCCACAGGGGCGGAGATCGGCACTCCGGCGTCCATAAGGGCAAGAGTTCCGCCGCAGATGGCGGCCATCGAGCTCGACCCATTGGATTCGAGCGTGTCGCTCACGATGCGCATGGTGTAGGGGAAAGCTTTGTCGTCGGGGACGACGGCGGAAACCGCGCGCTCCGCCAGTGCTCCGTGGCCGATTTCACGGCGGCCCGCGCCGCGCATGAAGCCGACTTCGCCGACGCTGAACGGCGGGAAGTTGTAATGCAGCATGAAGCGCTTAGAGGATTCCGTGGAATCCAGGAGCTCAATACGCTGCTCATCATCCTTGGTGCCGAGCGTGCAGGTGACCAGGGCTTGCGTTTCTCCGCGGGTGAATAATGCGGAGCCGTGCGTTCGCGGCAGCACGCCGACTTCGATGTCGATCTTGCGGACCTGATCGAAGGCGCGCCCATCGGGGCGGCGGCGGTCTTTGAGCATCTCTTCGCGGAAGATGGTTTCCTTGAGCAGGTCGAGGAGCTTTTTGCCTTCGGCCTTCTGCTCTTCGGGAAGGGCATCCACGGCCTTGTGCTTGCACTCGTCCACGCGGCGATAGCTTTCGAGCTTTTCGTACTTCTCGGTGTTGAGGGCGTCCTTCAGCTCGGCGGCTACGGACTTGGAGATCCGATCGTAGAGCTCCTTGTTGATGGCAGGCGTGACATACTCAGCCTTCTTCTTGCCCGCCTTGGCGACCAACTGGCCGATGGCGGTAGCGATCTTCTTGCAGCAGTTGTGGCCGAACTCGATGGCGGAAAGCACCTCGGCTTCGGTGGCCTGCTGGGCGCCGGATTCCACCATCACGATGCCTTCTTCGGTGCCGGCGACCACGATGTTGACCTTGGCGGCCTTGCTTTCCTCATAGGTGGGGTTGGCGATGTACTTGCCGTCGATCATGCCGACGCGGACCGCAGCCAGCACGTGATGGAACGGAATGTCGGAGATGGCCAGCGACGCGCCCGCGCCGATGATGGCGAGCGTCGAGGGGTCGCGCAAGGGATCGGCGGAAAGGACCATGCCGATGACTTGGGTCTCGTGCGCGTAGCCTTCGGGGAACAGGGGACGGATGGGACGGTCGATCAGGCGGCAGGTGAGAACTTCCTTCTCGGTGGGACGGCCCTCGCGCTTGATGAATCCGCCTGGAAAGCGGCCGGCGGAGTAGGTGTATTCACGGTAATCCACCGTGAGCGGGAAGAAATTGGCGCCCACCTTGGGCTCCGGCGCGGTACACGCGGTCACCAGGACCACGGCTTCCCCCGAGCGGACGATGACGGAGCCGTTGGCCTGCTTGGCCATTTTTCCGGTCTCGATGGTGATGATCCGGCCACCGCCGAGATCCACTTCAACGGAATGGTGCATTTTATCGAAATCCTTTTAATCTAGGCGCCGAAGCCTCAGGGCCTGGGGCGCCTGCTTTGATCAAGAGGAGACTGGGGAGGGGGGATGCTCGAGATCGAGACTGCACGCTAGCGGCGGATGCCCAAGCTCGTAATGAGAGTCTTGTAACGCTCCGGGCTGCGGCTACGCAAGTAATCGAGCAGACGGCGCCGCCGCGCAACCATCTGGAGCAGACCTCTGCGGGAATGATGGTCCTTGGCGTGCGATTTGAAATGCACTGTCAGCTCATTGATGCGCTGGCTCAGGATTGCGACCTGAACCTCTGGCGAGCCGGTGTCCGTCTTGTGGACCCGGAACTGGGTAATCGTTTTGCTCTTTGCTTCACTCGCCAGCGCCATTCGGGAATCGATACTCCTCGTCTTTTCTTAACCGTTTATTTCAGATTCAAGAATAGCACAGGATGGCGGGTGTAGGGGAAAGGAGGCTGGGCAGTGCGCTAAATTAGCGCACTACCGAAGCCAGCCAGCGGAGGCGGGCGCGATAGTTATCGCGGTCAGGGCGTCTTCCATTGCAATTCGGACGGAGCGACCCAACCTTGCGCGCGCTGCGTGACGAACCGGCGAATGTCCGTGTCCACTGCCGCGGCCTGCTCCGGCTCCGGAACGGCCGGCGGAGGCGGCGGCGCCAGGTCTTTCCGGTGATACGGGTTCTGTGTACGCGGGGGATTGCCTGCCAACGACTCTTGGAGGTCCCGCTTGAGGAGGTAGTACATGGTGGCCAAGCTGGTGGTGGCCGTGATCGAGATCACATTAACGATCAGTTGGAGATGTTGTTGATCGAGGTCCATAGCCATATGCTAGGCAACACCTCGTCATCTGCGAATAGACTTTTACGCACAATTTGCAGCGGTACGAACTGGCGACCCACTTTAGAACGACCGTACCAAAAGGCAAGCACTCGGGGGTGGAGGGAGAGCGTCTGGTTCCTTCTGGACAGCTTTCCCGCAATCCGTGTCGGTGCGATGGTGTTACCGCGGCGGCAGGGAGAGCCCGCTCGAATCGACGGGATAGATCGAGACGTTGGCGCGGACGGCGGCGCTGGTGGTGGCCCTCAGTTGGGCCTGGTTGTCGACGCCGTCTCTGGGGATACCGCTGGAGAAGTAGAGCATCGCCTTCTTCTCTGGGAAAGCGGCCAGTATTTCGACCGCTCTCTGGATGGCGGCGAGCTGGCGGTCCGCGATGAAAATATCAAACTCGGGGCCGGGGTTCGCGGCGGCGCCATTTCCGGCGTCGGAAGGCATGATGGTCCGCAGAGCCGCCAGAACGCCGTCGCGGCTGTCAGTGAAATCCTGAAGCACATTCAACTGCGAGGTGTAGGTCATGACCGAGATACGGTCGGACGGGGTGGCCTGCTGTTGGACGAACTGGACGGCGTTGTCCAGAGCCTTGGATTGCGCGGCCGCGTCCATGGTGTTCAGGTCGAAAAACATGCACAACAGGCGCGGCTGGGCGGCAGTTGCGGGGGCCTGCGGGGCTTGCTGGGCGTGCAGCGCAAGCGAGACGGAAGCCAAGGAGAGGAGGAGCCGTGTCAGCTTCATATCAAGCAAGACGCGATTGTCGGGCGCGGCGGTTACGGGCTGTCCTTATATAAGTCGGGTTCGCCGGACGGGCGGGTTTTCCAGCGGCGATGAATCCAGAGCCATTGATCGGGGTACTGGCGAATGACGGATTCCAGGAAGGAATGGATGCGCTGGGTGTCGGCGGCAACGTCGCCGCTCATCTCGATTTCGGGATAAAAGCGCAGAATATAGCGCGATTCCTTGGGTTCCCAGAGCGCGAAGCCGGGGACGGCGGCGGCTCCGGAATGGTGCGCGAACTTGACGAAAGCGCTTCCGGCGCAGGCCTTGCGGCCGAAGAAGTCGACGAAGACGCCTTCGGCAGGGACGACGTTCTGGTCGATCAGGATGCCGACGGCATCGCCCGCATGCAGGGCGCGCAGGATTTCGCGGGCGGCTTCCTTCTTGCGGACGATGTGGTTGCCGGAGAGGGCGCGGCGGCGTTCCACCCAGGCGTCGAGGCGGGGATTGTCGAGCGGCCGCACCACGATGTGCATGGGCGCGGTCATGAAGGCGTGGGCGAACGCGCTAAGCTCCCAGTTGCCGAGGTGGGCGGTGGCGACAAGGACTCCGCGCCCGCGGGCCATGGCGCGGGTGAAGTTTTCCAGGCCTTCGTAGCGAATCCAGCGATGAATGTTCTCGCGATTCATGCGCGGAAACTGAGCGACGCTGTCGATCACCCGGCCCAGCGATTGAAACACGCCGTCGGCGATCTGGGACGAGTTATCGAAGCCGGCGAGCTGGAGATTACGAAGAGCAATTCGCCGCAGGCGCGGAACTGCGAGGTCGAGCGCGTTGGAGGCCAGAGGTGCGAGGAGGCTCACCGCTTACTCAATCCGGCTTTACTCAATCCAACCCCCTCCGAGCACGAGATCGCCCGAGTAGAACACTGCGCCCTGGCCGGGCGTGACGGCGCGCTGCGGATCGTCGAACACAATTTCGACGCGGGAGGGATCGGCGGTGGCGCGAATCTCGGCCGCAGCCGCGGCGTGCTTGTTGCGGATCTTGACTTCCGCTCGCAGAGGTCCGCTGGGCGCGGCTTCGTTAGGTGGAGCGATGGAGATCCAGTTGACCCGGTTGACGTGCATCTTGGAGCGCAGCAGATCGTCATTGCGGCCGACGACGACGCGGCGCGTGGCAGGCTCGGTGGAGATAACGTAAAGCGGCTCGCCGGCGGCGATCTTCAATCCACGGCGCTGCCCGACGGTGAAATGATGGACGCCGGAGTGCTCGCCCAAAACCTGGCCATCGGCGGTGACCAGCTCCCCGGCGAGATCCTGGGGTGCAGCGCCTTGCTCGTCGAAATAGGCGTCGATGAACGCGGCGTAATCGCCATTGGGGACGAAGCAGATTTCCTGGCTATCGGGCTTCTCGGCGGTGGGGATTTGAAGCTGGCGGGCGAGAGCGCGGACCTCGGGCTTGTGCATGCCGCCCAGAGGGAAGAGCGCTCGGGAGAGCTGTTCCTGGGTGAGGCCAAAGAGGAAATACGTCTGGTCCTTGGTGTGATCGACGCCGCGGCGCAGTTCCCAGCGGCCACTGGCAGGGTTGAAATCGATGCGCGCGTAGTGGCCGGTGGCGATGCGCGATGCGCCGACGCCCTCCGCCATTTCCAGAAATTGATCGAACTTGATGAAGTTGTTGCAAAGCGTGCAGGGGATGGGCGTGCGTCCGGCGAGATATTCTCCGATGAAGGGCTTGACCACCTGATCCTCAAAGCGCTGCTCGAAGTTGACGACGTAATACGGGATACCCAAGGATTGCGCCACGTATCTGGCGTCGTAGACGTCTTCGATGGAGCAGCAGCGGCCGGTGGGTTTATCTCCAGGTGCTCGGGCGCCGGAAAGCTGGGGAAGACGGCGCTGGTTCCAGAGCTGCATGGTGAGACCGACGACGGTCTCGCCGCGAGCGTGCAACATGCCGGCGACAACGGAGCTGTCGACGCCTCCGGACATCGCTACCGCGATGGTGGCTGGATTAGACATGGCGGTTATGGCAGGTCGCAGACCTGCCCCACTTCGCTACGCCAGTCGTGGTTTGATCAGGCATGTGGGGCAGGTCTGCGACCTGCCAACTTGAATGATTGGGCTCAGGCATAAGCGGGGGCCAGTCTGCGGAGATGCGCGACGCACTCGACCAGCGCATCCACAAGCGCATCAACGTGCCCGGCGTCATTGGAGCGGCCGAGGGAAATGCGCAGGCTGGAGCGGGCCTGCTCCTTCGTGAGGCCGATGGCGGTGAGAACATGCGACGGTTCGCTCGCGCCGCTGGAGCAAGCCGAGCCGCTGGAGACGGCGAAGCCGCGCAGGTCGAGAGCGATCAGCAGAGGTTCGGTGTCGATGCCCTCGAACCTCAGGTTGGAGGTGTTCGAAACGCGCGGCGCGGCACGGCCGTTAACCTGCACGCCGGAGATGCGGTCGAGCACGGATGCTTCGAAGCGGTCGCGGAGGGTTTCCAGACGCCGCGATTCCTCAGCGCCATGCTCGAGCATCCACTGCGCGGCGCGGCCGAGGGCCACGGCGCCCGGGACGTTCTCCGTGCCGGCCCGGCGGTTGCGCTCATGGTTGCCGCCGTGAAGTATCGGCGCGAGATTGGTTCCCTTGCGTACGAACAAAGCGCCGACGCCCTTGGGGGCGTACAACTTGTGGCCCGCGATGGAATAGAGCGTCACGCCGAGCTGGTTCACGTCTACTTCGATTTTGCCGGCGGCTTGCACGCCGTCGGAATGAAAGGCGACGCCGGCTTCACGGGCGATGCGGGCAATTTCGGCGATGGGCTGGATGGTGCCGAGCTCGTTGTTGGCGTGGATCACGCTGAGGATCTTTGTGCCGTGACCAGTGTGGTCGCGCAGGGCGCGGCGGATATCGTCGGGATCGACAAGACCGCGGCTGTCGACCGGAACGAGGGTCGCGGAGGCGAGCTGGGCGGCTGCGGCGAGCACGGCAGGATGCTCGACCGTGGTGGTAATGGCGTGTGCGCCGGGGCCGAAGCCCAGCAGCGCGAGATTGTCGGCCTCGGTTCCGCCGCTGGTGAAAACGATTTCCTCGGGCGCCGCGCCGAGCAGCGAGGCGGTCTGGCGGCGGGCTTCGTCGAGGCGCTTCCGCGCCACTTGCCCAAAATGGTGGATGCTGGACGCGTTGCCGTACACTTCGGCCAGCACCGGCGTCATGGCCTGAAGGACCTCCGGCGAGACGGGCGTGGTGGCGTTGTGATCGAAGTAATACCGCTGCATTCGATTCACTACAATTCTATCAGCACATGTCGATTACACTCACCACCGATTTCGGCTCAACGGATCATTTTGTGGGCGCGATGAAGGGCGTGATTCTGGGAATTGCGCCGCGGGCGAGGATCGTGGACATCGCGCATGGGATTGCTCCGTTCGATGTGAACGAAGCCGCGTTCACGATCGCGCAGGCGTGGCGCTGGTTCCCCGAGGGAACCATCCATGTGGTGGTTGTGGATCCGGGCGTGGGGACGGCTCGGCGGCCGATTCTGGTGGAGGCCGGAGGGCAGCGATTCATCGGACCGGACAACGGCGTGTTCACGCTCGTGTACGATGCATGTCCGCATAAGGTGCGCGCGATCGGGAATCCAAGGCTGATGCTCAAAGAAGTGAGCCGCACGTTTCACGGCCGTGACGTGTTCGCTCCCGCGGCGGCGCATCTGGCGCGCGGCGTGGCTCCGGGCCGCTTCGGAAAGATCGTTCACGATTTCGTGCGGAGTGCGGGGATCAAGCCGGTAATGACCAAGAAGAACCGGTGGATGGGAAAGGTGCTGAAGGTGGACCGGTTTGGGAATTTGATCACCAATTTCCACATCGACGAGTTTGGAGGGGTGCGCACGCGGACGTTTGAGATGCTGGCGGGAAGCGGGATTATCCGGCGGCTGGCTGGGACGTACGCAGAGAGCGGCGCGGGTGAGGTGACGGCGATTGTGGGCAGCTCGGGGTTCCTGGAGATTTCGGTGAACCAGGGGTCGGCGGCGGAGAGGCTGGGTTGCGGAGCGGGGGCGGAGCTGGAGCTGGAGACGTCTTGAACTGACGCGCCCCAGGTAAATACCTTAGGAAGCCACTATGAAGCGCCTCGCTCTGCCCCCTAATCCTACTTCTTGGGCACGCCGGAGCATCCAAAGAGCCGATCCATAATATGGTGTGGATATTTTTGTCCTGGATCTTCCTCCTCGCAGCCCTAAGCTGTGCGCTGGGTTGGCTCCGAACGCAGCGACTTCTGGCCGCATCCAAGCGTGAACGGGAAGCGCACGACCATTCCTCGAAATTCATCGCAGAAGAACGCCACGTCCTCACGCTGATTGCGCAAGGCGCGTCTTTGAAGGAAGTTCTGGATGCCCTCACGGCGGCCATCGAACGCATGTCGCCGGGATGTTTTTGCTCCGTTCTGCTGCTGGAGGAGGAAGGACGGCGCTTGCGGGAAGGATCGGCCGGCAGTCTGCCTTCCGACTACATGCGCCAGGTCGACGGTCTGCCGATCGGGCCGGATGTGGGATCGTGTGGCTCGGCAGCGTATCTGAACCAGACGGTGATCGTAGCGGACATCGCGACGGACTACCGGTGGGCGACCGCGAAAGGGTTGCCGTTAGGCTTCGGTTTGCGTGCGTGCTGGAGTGTGCCGATCCGCGATTCGAAGAACCGGGTTCTGGGCACGTTCGCCATGTATCATCGGCAGGTCACGGCGCCGGACTCGCGGGCGCTGGGGGTGGTGGAAGCGGGGGCTCATCTCGCCGGCAACGCGATCGAGCGGCTCACGGCGGAGAAGCGTTTGCGTGAGAGCGCGGAACGCCTCAAACTGGCTGAAGAAGCGGCCGGCTTCGGAGTCTGGGAGCTCGATACGGCGGATCACTTCGTCACCTTGTCGGAAGGAGCCGCGGCAACCTACGGTTTCGCCGGCGGGGCCCAGCGAAGAAGCGCAGAGGAAGTGAAGGCTGTGATTCATCCGGACGATTGGGCGGCTGCCAGCACGGCCGCGCGGGGAGGGATCGCGGAGAAGCGGAACTTTCGCGCGGAATTTCGCACGATGCGACCGGACGGAAGCTGCCGGTGGTGCCGCATCGAGGGACGCGCGAAGGGCGGCGGGCAGATTCCCGAACGAGTCATCGGGGCGATCCTCGACATCACCGAGGAAAAGGCGATGCTGGAGAAGCTACAGGAGAGTGCCGCCCGCCTCGATCTGGCGGAAGAGGTCGCGGGCTTCGGAGTCTGGGAGGTGGATCACGCCGCCGGCACAATAACCATCTCGCGCGGAATGGCCCGCTTGACCGGACGGCCCGAGGGAGCGCCTCTGAGCATGAGTTTGGAGGACTGGACCCGCTCCAACGACCCGGAGCACCAAGCCGCCGTCCGCGCAGCGGTGGCCCAGTGCCGTGCGAACAACGAGGAGTTTCACGGCGAATTCCGCATCGTTTCGGCAGATGGCTTGATTCGCTGGCACCGCGCCCAAGCGCACGATGAGGTTGTCGCGGGGAAGCTGGTCCGAACCACGGGCGCCACCATCGATATCACGGAATATAAGATGATCCTGCGGTCCCTGGAACAAGCCCTGATTCAAGCCCAGGCGGCGGCCCAAGCCAAGAGTGAATTCCTTGCCAACATGAGCCACGAAATCCGCACTCCCATGAACGGCGTGATCGGCATGACGGGAGTGTTACTGGACACGGAGCTGACAACGGAGCAGCGGGAGTTTGCCGAGACGGTGAGGAAATCCGGCGAAGCGTTGCTGGAGATCATCAACGATATTCTCGATTTCTCCAAAATCGAGGCTGGGAAAATGGACATCGAAGCCTTGTCGTTCGACCTCCGGCAGGTGCTCGAGGAAGTCTCGGAAATGATGGCTCCGCGGGCCGCGGAGAAGGGGCTGGACCTGGTGGTGGATTACCCGGCCGGATGTCCCCGGCTTTTCGTGGGCGATGGCGACAGAATCCGGCAGGTGGTGACGAACCTGATGGGCAATGCGATCAAGTTTACGAGCAAGGGTCATGTCCTGGTTGCCACGGAATGCGCGGAACAGGGCGCAAGCGCGGAGGTGAAGGTCTCGATCGCCGATACCGGTATCGGCATCGCACCCGACAAAATCAATCTGGTGTTCCAACAGTTCAGCCAAGCCGACGCCTCCACCACCCGGCGCTACGGCGGCACCGGACTGGGATTGACGATCTCCAAGAAGCTGGTGGAGCTGATGGGCGGTTCGATCCACGTCGAGAGCAAAGAGGGCGTGGGGTCCACCTTTGGGTTCTCTCTGCGGCTGCCGCTGTCGGCTGCTTCCGCCGCAAGTCCAGCCCCGGCCGCCGGCCTGCGGGGATTGCGGGTCTTAATTGTCGACGACATTGAGGCAAACCGCCGTGTTGTGCATGAGCAAATCTCCAGTTGGGGCATGCGCAATGGAAGCTACGCCTCGGCTGAAGAAGCGCTGGACGCGATTCGCGAAGCTCAGGCTGCGGGAGACCCCTTCGACCTGGTGATTGCGGATTATCAGATGCCGGGAATTGACGGCGCCACTCTGGCGGCAGCCATCAAAACCGATCCGGTATTGAGCGGCATGGTGTTCATTCTGCTGTCGTCCATCAGCCACTGGAGAGAGCTCCGGAGCCTGGAAGGATCGAGCGTGGATGCGTGTCTGGTAAAGCCGGTCCGTCAGGCGAAGCTGATGGAGACACTGGCCGCGGCGTGGGCCAAAAAGCATCCGCAAAGCGAGGCGCCGGGCTATCAGCCGCCGCCGCGAAGTTCGGCCGCGCCGAATTCGGCTGCCCGAAATTCGATGAACTCGCTCAGCCGCCAACTCGAACACTCCGGTGGCGGTTCCGGGGTGCGAGTCCTGGTAATGGAAGACAATGCCGTCAATCAAGCGGTGGCGCTAACGATGCTCGGCAGACTCGGAATTCGCGCGGATGTGGCGCATAACGGGCGGGAGGGAGTGGAGATGCTGAAGCAGCTCCCCTACGACATCGTTTTCATCGATTGCCAGATGCCGGTCATGGACGGATATGAGGCCGCGAGGGAAATCCGCAAACTGGCGGGTCCCAAGCGGCGTGTTGCGATCGTGGCCCTCACGGCGGACGCCATGCAAGAGAGTCGGGACCGGTGTTTGGCGGCAGGCATGGACGACTTCATCGCCAAGCCCGTGAAGCCGGCCGATTTCCTCCGGGCTCTGGAACGGTGGCTCCCGCATCGCGCCAAGGACGGTCTTTCCGCGGGCATTGCCACGGAAGTCCGACAGGTTCGCTAGGGCTTTTCAGGCGCGGCCTGCGGACCCAGGGACGCCCCCGCGCCATCGATCAGCGCTTGCTTTTCCGTATCGGTGAGTTTGGCGGAGGGGTGCAGCGGAAGATAGAACCACGGCGGCATGTCGCCTTGTTTCACCTCGTTGGCGACGTCCTTGGCGTGTTTCTGGGGAAGGTCCCACGCGGTAAAATTCAGATGGCTACGGCCGCCATTCACGTCTCGCTGGACCAGCCACGACACCGGCGCAACATTGGAATACCAGCGCCACCCGGTTTCGTTGCTGTGGCAGTCAAAACAGGCCCGGCGAACCAAATCCCTCATCTGCGGGGAACTCCACCGCGGCTCCCCAGTATCCGGGGGATTCGTATGGGTGTGGCCAAAAGGAATAAACTGAATCAAGACGATGGCGAGCAACACCCACTTGACGATCTTCATAGAAACCGGCAGAGCCGTACTCAACGGGCTGAGTATCAACGTCAAAAGCCCATGGCAGTAAGACTACTTATAGCATTGTCCTGGGCTTGTGTCGCGGTAGCCCAGGATACGGGAAACGACCCAACACGAAGCATCTCACTGACCGTCCCGGCCGGAGTGCCGCTTCGGCTGTACCTGACCAAGCGCGTTTCGAAGCGGCTCAATGCACCGGTCGATGCCAGGCTTCTGACTCCTGTCTACGCATTCGATCATGAGGTGATCCCCGCGGGAACGCAAGTACTCGGCCACGTCAGCCGTATTCAGGCGGTTTCGAAATGGGTGCGGCTGAGGGCGGTACTGGGCGGCGACTTCACACCGCTGCATGTCGCGCAGTTCGAGTTCACTTCGTTTGTGCAGGCTGACGGCCGCGCGATAGAACTGCACACCATCGAAAGCCCGGGACTGAATTCGCTGGTTCCTTTGAAGCCGCCGAAGCCGCCGAGCCAAAATGCGCCGAGTAACAACGGTGGAATCGTGGCGACGGCCAAACAGAACGCAAAGGATACGATTGATGCCCAGATCGCGCGCGTCAAGAGCATTCCCGAAATCGTGCGCGGACCGGGCAAGAAGGAGTGGCTGTACGATTACGCGATGTCCCGGCTGCCATACCACCCGCAATCCGTGCGCAGCCGGACTCGGTTTGATGCGGAGCTGAAGTCGCCACTGGCCTTTGGTTCGGAGACGGTCACTCAGAACCAACTGGCTCTATTAGGCTCGCAGCCGCCCCAAGGCAGCATCGCGCATGCGAGGCTGCTCACGCCTTTGGATTCGATCAGCTCGATGCCGGGCGAGAAGGTGGAGGCCGTGTTGGAGGAACCTCTATTTTCCGCGGATCACAGGCTGATTCTGCCCGAGGGGACGCTGGTGAATGGAGCGGTGGCGACGGCGCGGAGAGCCCGCTGGTTTCATCGCGGAGGGCGCCTCCGGTTTGCCTTCCAAAGTGTCGATTTGACGCCGCAGGCCGTGGAACTCATGGCCGCGCCTGCCGGTGCTCCGCTAGAGCCGCAGGCGCCGCCATCGCCGGAGAGGCCGGTGCAGTTCGCAACGCGCGGCACCCTCAGCGCGGCGGAAAGCGGAAACGCGCCCGTCAAGGTGGATAAAGAAGGCGGTGTCCAGGCAACCGAGTCGAAGAAGCGTTTTATTGGGACTGCAGTGGCCGCGCTGGTTTCGCGCCGCGCCGGGGATAACGACTCCATGCGCGGCCCCGGAGGAGCAATTACGGGCCAGAGTCCAAACATCGGAGGCCGAACTCTGGGAGGCGGGATGGGCTTCGGCCTTCTGGGCTCAATCGCGGCCCAGAGTTCACGCACCGTCGGCGCCGCGTTCGGTTACTACGGCTTGGCGTGGTCCTTGTTCTCGACGATCGTCGCACGCGGCGCGGAGGTCGAATTCGGCAAGAATGCCGTGATCGACATCGGCTTCAACCAGCGCACAGTGGACGATACAACCAAGCTCAAGGGCGATGGCGCGGCTGCAGCAGCGAGGTAATTAATCTTCGAAAAATTCCCGGGCGGCGGCGGATTTCCTGGCGCAGTTCCAATTAGTGAAGGGTCTTGGCCCATGCGCAACGCTTCGGACGTGGGTGTCGTAGGATCCAGTTGACGCCGGGAGGGACTGCGGGGTAGGGTGGGGGCAGAGGAAAAAGGCCTGAAAAAGGGAGGTACTCGTGGCGATTGACCTGAAGCCTGAACAGCAGCGGGTGATAGATCTGGCCGTCGGGTCGGGTGCCTACCAGAACGCCGGCGAGGTTCTCGATCAAGCGTTCGAGATCATCCGCGAGCAACTCGATCTGGAAGACTGGATGGTCGAGCAGCGCGAAGCGGTGGCCGCACACATTGAGACGGGCTTTGCTCAGGCCGAACGCGGTCAATTAATCGACGGGGACGCCGCGATCATAGTGTTGCGTCAGCGTCGCGCGGAGCGGCTCAATCCGCAGGGATGAGTTCGCAATTCCGGTTCACGCCGCAGGCGACGGAAGATCTCGATGCCATCTGGTGGTTTATCGCGGGAGACAACCGGGATGCCGCCGACCGCGTGGAAATGGAGATCGTCGCCACATGCCGCCGTCTGGCCAAACATTCCCTGATGGGAACCAAGCGGCAGGACATAACGCCGCTACCGGTGCGGTTTTGGACTGTCGCGAAGTTCCCTAACTACGTGATCGTCTACCGCGCTGAAACGACCCCGTTGGAAGTGATCGCCGTGCTGCACGGAAAGCGCGACTTGAGAGAAGCTCTGGAACGACGGTTCTAAAGTTCAGGTCATCCGGCGAAAAGGCGAACCATTCGCCTTCTCCAGCGGAGCCAGATGTGTGGGTACCACTCCGACTTCCGAAATCCGGTTCTACGCTCGAATGCCTTGGTGCCTAGCCGCCCTCGTGGAGCGCAATTCGTTCATTCGTGCCCTCTACGTGGCGAAAAATTCGCGGGCGGCGGCAGCCGTGATGCGGATGTCGTCTTCGGAATGTGCGGCGGAGACGAAGCCGGCTTCGAATTGCGAAGGCGCGATGTAGACGCCCCGGTCCAGGAGAAAGTGGAAGAAGCGGGCGAAGCGTGCGGTGTCGGATTTCCTGGCGGAGTCCCAATCGGTGACGGGATCGGGAGTGAAAAAGAACGTGAACATGGAGCCGACGCGATTAATGGTGACGCCGGGCGGAGTCCATGCGGTCAACTGCGCGGCGCGGGCTTCGAGCACATCGTAGATTTCCGGATGCGCCGAGAGATGGCGCAGCATCGCGAGTCCCGATGCCACCGCAAGAGGATTGCCGGAGAGAGTACCGGCCTGATAGACGGGGCCGAGGGGCGCAATCTTCCGCATGATGTCGGCGCGGCCGCCGTAGGCTCCGATGGGAAGGCCTCCGCCGATGATCTTACCCAGAGTGGTGAGATCGGGGCGGATGCCGTAGCGCTGTTGCGCGCCGCCGAGAGCGACGCGGAATCCGGTCATGACTTCGTCGAAGATGAGCAGAGAGCCATGGCGCGTGGCAAGCTCGCGCAGGGCTTCCAGAAAGCCAGGGGCCGGAGGTACGCAGCCCATGTTGCCCACGACGGGCTCGACGATGATGGCGGCGATCTCAGAGCCGCGTTTAGCGAATGCGGCCTCGACGGCGGCGATGGAGTTGAAGGGCAGGGCAATGGTGGTCTCGGCGAAAGCTCGCGGGACGCCGGCAGTGTCGGCGATGCCGAGCGTGGCCATACCGGAACCGGCTTTGACCAGTAGCGAATCGACGTGGCCGTGATAGCAGCCCTCGAACTTGATGGTGAGGTCGCGGCCGGTGAAGCCGCGGGCCAGGCGCAGAGCGCTCATGGTGGCTTCCGTGCCGGAGTTGACCAGGCGCACCATTTCCATGGAAGGAACGATTTGCGAGATGAGCTCGGCGAGCTCGACTTCACGCAGGGTGGGCGCCCCGAAGCTGGTTCCGGTTTCGAGAACCTCGCGGAGGGCAGCGATGACTTGCGGCGGGCGGTGACCCAGCAGCAGCGGTCCCCAGGAACCGACATAGTCGATATAAGAATTGCCGTCGGCGTCGAAGATGCGCGACCCTTGGCCGGATTCGATGAAGAGAGGCGTGCCGCCGACGCCGCGGAAAGCTCGTACGGGCGAGTTGACGCCGCCGGGAATCACCTGTTGGGCCCGCGCGAACAGGGCCTCGGATTTGGGGCTTTTCATCAAACGGCCGTGTTCATGGAGTAACGCGCGAGGTCTCCGGAATCACGCGGACTTCCGGAATCACATGATCGAGGAAGAACTGCATGACGGCCTCGTGGACTCCGCCGTTGAGGCTGCGCAGCAGGCGGCTTCGGAGGCCGAGATAAGACTGCGTGCCGGCGAAGAGATCCTGCATTAAGTCGCGGAAACGCTGGCTGCGCTGCATGAAATGGACCATACGCTGGGGCACGCTGCGAAAGGCAAAATTGCCCAGGAACACGCGCTTGGCGAGCATGGCGGCGAACTCCAGATCGTGAGTGAACTCGCGGGAGACCATGGCGCGGTAGGCGGCGGCTTTTTCCAGGATGCCGTGCGCGTCGTTGAGAACCACGCGGCTGGCCAGGTCGCCGGAGCGCATCGCGTAATAGATGCCCTCGCCGGTGATGGGATCGACCATGCCGGCGGCGTCGCCCACGGCCATCCACCCGTTGCCGGAGACGCGATTCCTGCGCCATCCGCCGCATTCGAGCGAGGGCAGCATGTGGCTGTAAAACGTCGCACCTTTGCGCGGGAGCCCGCGTTCTTCCATGTAGGTTTCCAGGCGCGCGCGCAGTTTTTGCGCCGGCTCGCCCTTGCCGCAGATGCCCACGGAAAGGTGGCCGCAGCGCGGGAACACCCAGATGTAGCCTTCCAGGCGGGGGAGAAATTGGATGTCGATGCGCTCCTGGGAAGCGGGGACATAATAGCCCAGGGCGCTCATGGTATCGGCGGGGCTCCACTCGGTGCCGACATCGCGCAGAGGATTGCGCGCACCCGTTGCCACGATGCAGTAATCGGCCTCGGCGGTGCCGTGGCGGGTGCGCAGACGCCAGCCGTTCTCGCGGCGCTCGATGGTGAGAACGCGGGTCTGCTCGATGGCTGCGCCGGCGTGTCCGGCGCGTTCGAGCAGCATGCGGTTCAGATCGATGCGCGAATAGATCACCACCGGATGGGACAGGTCCATTCTGGCCTCGCCGGATTTAGGCGCGCCGATGACGGTCTGGTGCACCAGCTTCTTGGGGCAGGGATTGTCGAGCAGAAAAGGATATTCACTATACGCCTTATAGGTGAGACCGCCGCCGCAGGGCTTCTCCCAGGCGAGCTTCTCGTCGAACAGGACGGTCTTCAATCCGGCTTGCGCCAAGCGCTCCGCCGCGAAGGAACCGGCGGGGCCGCCGCCCAAGACAGCAACGGTCTTCATGGGTTGGGCTCGTTCATTGCTTGGATTGAACCGGCGGATGTCCAGCGGGAAGTTGCGCGCCGCCGGGAGTCTGTCCCGGGGCTTCGCCCGGGATCGCGCCTACGGAGGGATGGCCGGGGGGTAGCGCCTGGCCCGATGCTCCCGCGGGAAGTTCCTCCGCGTGCGGAGCGCCGCGATCGCTCACTACCCACTTGTCGCCCTTACGTGTCAGCGTGTAGGGCATCTGCATTCCCCCTCGGCCGCCTTTGGGGACAAATGAAACGGTGGCGCGAGCTTCGTCCTTGTTGAAAGTGACCGAGGGGACCTCGATTGTCATCGAGCTCAAATCCACGCCGGTCTGGGCCTGGCGCGCCTGGAGGTCTTCCAGCACCGCCTGGCGAACCGCCTCCGGGGTCTGGATATCTTTCCTGGAACATGCCGCCAGGAGCAATACGGCCGGTAGGAGCGAGAGCACTTTCACATGACGATTATACTCGCGACCCTTGCACTGCTGCTGCGTACTCACTCATAGTCAACCCCTGGAGGCGGCGCACTGCGATAGTCTATTACCTGATGACTGTTCGCATTCCTACTTCCGATAGCGAGTTTTCCGGGTACATGGCGCTTCCGCGCAAAGGGCGCGGTCCCGGAGTGGTGGTGTTGCAGGAGATCTTCGGCGTCAACGCCAGCATACGCAAGACTTGCGACTGGCTGGCGTCCAGACAGTTCACGGCGCTGGCTCCGGAGTTGTACTGGCGCACCCATCCGGGCGTGGAACTGGCGGAGACCGATTATGAAGGCGCGCGCGCAATCCGGTCCAAGACCGACGACAACCTGGCCTCCGGCGACGCCTCCGCGGCGATCGAGTTTCTGCGCAAGCACGAAGCCTGCACGGGGAAAGTAGGAGTGGTGGGCTATTGCTGGGGCGGGCTGATTGCCTACCTGACGGCGGTGCGCCACAAGCCGGATGCGGCGGTGAGCTATTACGGCGTCGGGATCGACAAGAAACTCGACCTGGCGAAGAATCTATCCTGCCCGCTGATGCTGCATTACGCGGGCCTGGATCAGTTCGCCGGACCGGACGTGGCCAAACAAGCGCGCGAAACCTTCCAGCACGACCACCGCGTGGCGGTGTGGGAATATCCGAAGGCGGGACACGCCTTCGCGCGGCCGGGCGGGGCGCACTTCGAGGCGGCCTCGGCGGACCTGGCGGATATGCGTTCGCTCTCGTTTTTGGTCGAACATTTGTTTGGGCAACGGTGACGAGGCGAGGGATTTAGGAGGCGAAGGCTCGCGCGGATTTCGTGGTACAGTAAAGATGTAGCACAATTTCGGCATCTTCGCATCAGTCCGGTCCGTCCGCCCTTGTCCGATCCTGCCCCGATTCACCATTTGTAACCAAAGGAAAAAGCATGAAGAATATTTTTGTAGGAAACCTCAGCTTCGGTGCCACCGAAGATGCGGTAAGGTCTCTTTTCGAGGCGTATGGACCCGTCGAGCGCGTCAGTGTCGTTACGGATCGCGATACCGGCCAGGCCAGAGGGTTCGGATTTGTGGAGATGAGCGCAAATGCGGATGCGGATCGAGCGATCTCCGAATTGAACGGCAGGGAACTAGATGGCAGAGCGCTGAACGTCAACGAAGCCCGTCCGAAAGCGGACCGTGGAGCTGGCGGCGGCGGCGGCCAGCGCCGGAACAATCGCTGGTAGCCTCCCGGCACGGCCGTTAAGATTCTTCTCCGGCGAGTGACCATCCGTCATTTGCCGGAGAAGAGTGGAACTCACAAAATGACACTCACCATGAAACTTACCGCGAAGGAACTGGAACTGTTGTGCGGTCTGGCATCCAATCAGCTATTCCGCAGAGAGTTTATCGATGCCAGGCTTCCCGGCTTTCAATCCAATCCCGCGGAATTGAGCCTCGGGAAACAGTTAATTGAACGTCTGCGGATGCTGGCGGATCGGGCCAAGAGGGTGCCTCTTCCGCGGAGAAACGGAGCAGCCGCTTGAGGAGTTGCCGCAGAATCGCGATGGAAGGAAGCGGAGAGCGGCCGGTAAGGACGCAGGATGCCCTTTAGTCAACTTATTCCGCGTCCGTTTACATCCAGCTCTGTTCAGATGTATGCGCCCAACGCTTCGGGAGTATATGGAATCTCGAATGCGCACGAATGGATCTACATTGGCGAGACTGCGGACATAAAAGGGGCGCTTCTGGCCCATGTTCACGACTCTTCCACATCGCTCATGAAACGCGATCCGACCGGATTCGTGTTCGAGGTCTGCGATCAAGCCAGGCGGCCGGGACGCCAGGATCGACTGGTTTCCGAATACGAGCCCACTTGCAATCGACACTTATCGCGGTATTCATGACGGCCGGGACGCATGCGGCCCAGTGCAAGAGAGATTTGAAGGGAGCACAGCGATGCAGTATATTCTCACTGGATTCACTCAAGAAATGGGATTCCGGGTGTTCGCGTTTGAGCGCATCGGAGACGACCGGCTCCGGACCAAGTTTACGGTCCGAGCCGATCTTGCCTTGATTCGGAGATACGGCATCCGGCTGCAGGACTTGCCGTTAATGTGCCGCGGACTGCTGGATCGGTGCGCAGATGGCGAGGATAAGCGCACGCTGATCTTCACCGAAGATGAGATGGGCATTTACGAAAGAAATAGCCTGGCGGCGCGAGAGGCCGCCGCGCAGAAGAGAAAACCGCCACGCCGGCCTCCCAGCGAGAATATCGGAGCCGCCTGGCGAGCTCCCCAGCCGTAGGGACTTCGTCAACCGTTAGGGTTAAGTCGGCGATCTGCTGGAGCCTAATCTCGCCTGATCCTACGGTTTTCCTGCAACTGGAGGCGCGGAAGAAGGCGCACTACTCTTGGTGAACTTCTGGGACAGGGTCTCCAGGAACGCGAAAAACACATCCACGGCGTAGCCCACAAGAAACGCGAGCGCCAGCGGCGGGATGGACGCGCCCTGCCCGATGGCGAAGTTGTTAAACAGTCCCACCACGGCGCCTCCGATACCTGCAATCAGGAAGCGCGGAGCGTCCGCGGCGGAGGGCGTGTACGTCCGCGTGGAGATTCGTTGCTCGAAGTTGCGTAACAGATACGCGCACGTCCCCAGCAGCGCGTACAGAACCGGGAGAATGCAGGTGGTGATCGCACCATAAAAGACCCCCGCATCGTCCACCAGGCTCTGGCCAAAGTATCGTGCGTCCTGATACACATTCGTCAGTTTACTGGCGCCCCCGGCAAGGTCGGTGGTTCCAGCGATGAGCTGAAACTTATCGTGGGTCTTTTTAATATCACTGCGGATTCCCGGAAAAGGATCCATTCCTGGGCCGGGAACCAACACGCGCAATTGCCGGGCTTCGGCGTCGATCTCCCGGATGTCGCTTGCGAACTGCTGAAGCTCGGTAATCAAGGTGGCATCGCTGATCGCGTCCGTGTTGAACGTAACGCCGCTCCTCACCTCGGGCGGGGCAGGCCCAAGTTGCCCGCGCAACTTCACGGCAAGCTCGTTGGCGGCTGCGATATCCGTCTTGATCGTGCCCGATACGGCCGAGGTGACGAAACTCGCCACCGAAATCGGGACGATGAAAGCGGCCAGGCAGATGGACACGATCCAGTACTTTCGGACCGTGGGCCGGTCGCTGTACGCCTTCAGGCTCGCGGCTGTAACCGGCTTGAGTTTGGCGGCAAGTTTCCCCAGCGCAGACAAGAGATTCGCGGCGGTCTCCTCGTCCCACTCCGTGCCGCTCGCGATCCTGGCTTCCAGGATGTGATTCCGGACATCGTCTTCAATCGCGATTCCCATCTCGGACGCGTACTTGAGCAGCAGCTCTGCGTCTTCAAGAGCCTCTCCAAAATAGGCGGGAGGATTCTCGAAGGTCCGCGGCTGAGGTTGGGCCATATGGATTCCAGCTCCTTTAGGCTCCTAATCTTATACCATCGACGCGATTGGTGCGGCCGCCTCACTGAGCGCCTTCACTGCACGACGAAATCGGCCGTGCGCTGGACGGATTTACCGGCGCCGTCTGAGGCCGTGACCTCCAACCGGTACAGGCCTGGAGCGAGCGAGGCAATGGGCACACTCATCCCCACCGCAATCGTGGACTTGCCGGCCGCAAGACGATCGAGCTTCACCGAGCCGCCGTCCCACTTCGGTTCATTCGTCTTGCCATCCAGAACGCGCACATCGATGGCGCCCCCGATGGGACTGATGCTGGCTGCGTCCGGCGTGTAGACTTCGAAGTAACAGAAAGCCTGCTCGGGTTTGGTGAATACCTTCGATCCGGCAGGCGTCAATTGCATGCCGCCTGCGAGCAGCGGTGTTCGTTCCTCGAACAATGCGGAGCCCGCATCGCCCGCCTTGTGAACGTCCTTGCCGAAGGCTACGCCGCTCAAGGCCAACTGTCCGGGCTGGTAGGGCTCGACGACCAGGGGCTGCTCCAGTTTCCCGAAGCTTTCGCCGCCGGAGCTGAACACAACCGTGAACCTGTACTGTCCCGGAGCGATCTTGAACTCCTTTTCGTAGTGCAGGGGCTTCTGCTTCCACTTCTGCATCTCCGCGGCGTCGAAATCCAGAGTCAAGGTGTCGTTGAAGCGCGCTCCGGTGGCACCGTCGCCTTGCGAACCAGAACTTTGGGATGAAGCCGCGATTCCCAGGACGTTGATCTCAGCATGAAAGGTATCCTTCTTGTGCTCGAACTTGACGGCTTCAGGCGAGATCTCCATGGCCAGGTTCACGCGCGCGAGGTTGGCGCCCATGTAGAAAAACGGGAGCTGCATGGACGCGGTCATGTTGCCGGCTTGCGCCGCGGCCGCGCGATTCTCCAGGTTTGTTTCGGCTGGGGTCCCGGTGACTAGATCCCGCGCCTTCCCGGTGCAATAACTGGAGCGGGCGCGGACCGTGGTTCCCGCGCGATCCACCTTGACGCGTAGAGCATGGCAGGAGCCTTCCTTCGATTCCGGCGGAGTGTAGCCGAGGACGTAGTATTCTTCTTGTTCCTGCCCGATTTTCTGCAAACCACCCGGAAGTTCTCCGGCGTTGCGGATGACGAAGCCTCCCGTGCCGCCGGCCAGCGCGAAGAGAACCTGCTGACTTGTTCCGCCGGGATCGAGCGCCGCGCTGGGATCGGAATCGCCCCTCGGGTTGCGGCCTCCGCCCCGAGCGCCGCCGCCTCCTTCTTCTCCTCCGCCCCCGCCGACGGCGAAGCGGCCGCGGCCGCCACCGCCCGATCCAGTCTCGGCGGAGAACCTGGCCGGCTGTGAAACTTCCCGGACATCGATGGGATACACGGCGACGTTGGATTTGTTGCAGGCTTCAATGGCCGCCTCCAGCGCCGGCTTCTGCTGGTTCGACAAGCTGAAGTTTCCCGTCAAAAGAACAATCGCCTTCCTTCCGGGAGCCGCACCGAGGTCGACCGCCAACCTCTGTAAGGCCCGGAACTTGTCGCTCCCGCTAAGATCGGTCGATGCGCTGGTTCCGGCCGCGGCGTTGTTGACGGAAGCGGCCGAGGATTTCGCGCCGGCGATTGCGTCTTTGAGGCGCCCGGCGTTTCCGGTGAACCCCTGCACAACGCGGAGACCGCCGTCGAAAGTTGCCACGGCCATCAAACGATCGGGGCCCCCGTTCGTGTCCCCGGCATTCGCATCGATGAAGGGCGCCGCTGCCTGGCGTGCGCGAATCTGATCGCCAGCGTCCATGCCGGAGTAATCCAGCACCAGAACCAGGTAGCTGGCTCGTGCGGTGGATCCCGCCGCATTGCCCGCGGCCGATCCCCGCGCTGCCGATTCCAAGCTAAAGCTCTGGATGGTCCGCTCCTTGTTGTCCTCCCAGACGCGGAAATCCGTGGCAGTCAAGTCGCGGATATATTCCCCCTTTTTGCCGATGACCACGGCGTCGACCAACACCACTCTGGTCTCGCTTTGCATCACCGCCGGCGGTTGGTTCAGAGCCTGGTTCTGGGGCAGAGCAGTCTGCGGCCATGCGAGGCCGGCGGAAACCAGGCAGAACCAAACTCCCCGCGGCCAGCTCATTGAATGTCGAAGTCGGCTGTGCGCTTGGCGGTCTTGCCGGCGGAATCCCCCGCGGTCACTTCGAGCTGATAGGAACCCGGACCCAGCTTGGCCACCGGCATCTTTTCGGCGAGCGGTATCACCGGGTTGCCCAGGGGCGGTGGAGGGTCCAGCCGCAGCAGCCCGGTGTTACTTTTCTCCTCACCCGTCTTGCGGTCCAGGACGCGCATTTGAATCCCCACTACCGGGACATTCTGCGGATCGGCCGAGGCAAGCAGCGGCTCATACAATTCGACGTAGAAAATCGCGAGGTCGGATTTCGTGAAGGTGCTGTTGCCCACGGGCACGACTTGAACTCCGTCGGCGATCAGCGGCTTCCTATCCTCGATCAAAGCCACGTCCAGACCCGCGCCCATCTCCGCGGTCCGGTGGTATTCCTTGCTGAGCGCAAGGGCGCTCACCGCGAATTGATCGGAGGCAAAGGAATCGATTTGGAGCGGCATCTCCAGCTTTCCAAAGTTGTCGCCGCCTTCGCTAAAGACGATCTTGAAGGTATATTTGCCGGAGGCGATGTCGAACTGGTTTTCGTAGTGCAAGGGTTGCCTTTTGGCTGCGTCGGCTTCCTCCTTGCTGGCAAAATCCAGCTTGAGAGTGTCGCTGAAGCGGGCCGCGACGGTTCCTTCCGGCGTGTAGGCGACTCCCAGGAAGTTTACCTCGGCGTGCTGAACGTCCTTTTTCTTTTCGAACTTGAGACCGGCTGTCGGCAATTCCATGGCCACGTTTACACGCGCTACGTTGGGAGAAGCGTAGAAATAAGGAAGGCGCATGCTGGCGCCTTGCGGTCCCGACTGCGCGGCGAGCGGACCCGCCTGTGCGACCGCAATTTTGGCCTCGAGCGTTTTCTCCACCGGATTGCCGGACAGCACGTCCATCGGCTTGGTGCTGCAATAGCCGGTGCGCGCGCGCACTTCCAGGCCGGACCGGTCCACCTTCACGCGCAGCACGTGGCAGCTTCCCTGCTTGGCGTCCGGCGGCGTATAGCCGAGAAGATAGTACTGGTTTTGTTCCTTCCCGATCTTCTGCAACCCGCCTAGCAGATCGTTGCTATCGTGAATCACGAAGCCGCCGGTGCCGTCGGCGAGTAGGAACATGATTTGCTGATTGGGGGTGGAGGTTTCGGGAATCTTCGGAATCAGATTGCGGCTGGCGCAACCCGACGATATACCACCCGGCCCTTGCGGAAGGGCGGTACCGTTGGGGGTAGTGGTTGCCATCGGGCAGGCCCCGGCTCCCGGCAGGTTGTTGTAGTTAGCCCCACCTCCAGGCGTCGTCGTCGATCGGCCTCCCGGACTGGTGGGTGAGGTGGGGCTGGTGGGGGCGGTCGAGCTCGGTCCGCGGGAAGGCGCGGATGGCGCGGAAGGCGCGTGTGGTGCGGTGGGCGCCGGTCCGCCGCCCTTGGCCTGCGGCGCAAACGGAAGCGCCGGAACAAAGGCCACCGTTTGGAATACGAAGCCGCGCGAAGCCTCCGGGGCCGGATGCCGCGAATCCTCTGGCGTCGCTTGGTGCAAAGACGGCTGCAAAATCTTCGGCGTCTCGAGCGATGCCTTTCCGAATCCCCCCGTGGTCAATCCGCGCACGTCGACCGGATAGATGGCGACGTTGGACTTGTTGCATTCGTTGATGGTGGCTGTCGCCTCCGATATTATTTCAGGGTGGTCGGGGGAAAGCTTGAATCCCGCGGTGAACAACACCAGAATCTTGCGTCCCGGCACGGATCCCAGACCCTTGCCCAGCGCACGCAAGTTCTGGAGCATGGCGTGAATTGCGAAATCCGCTGCCGCCGCGCCGGCAGCGCTGCTGCTTGTCGAAACTGCCGGGAATTGAACGCTGTTCACGACCGATTTCAGCCGTTCCGCGTCCGCGGTGAAGTTCTGCGCCACCTTCATCGAGCCTCCGTAATTCACGATCTCCATCATGCGGTCCGGTCCGGCGTTGGTGTCGATGAACTTGGCGGCGGCCTGCCGCGCCACTGTCTGGTCGCCCGTGTTCATGCTGGAACTGTCGAACAGCAGCACCAGGTAATGCGTTCTCCCGGAGCCGCCATTTGCAGGGTCGGCTTCGAAAGAGAAGCTCTTGATGGGTTGGTCTTTGCCATCCTCCTGGACGTGAAAATCCTTGGCCTTCAGATCCGCGACGTAATTGCCCTTCTTATCCGTCACGATCGCGTCCACCAGCACCTGTTTGGTCTCGGTCTGGATCAAAAGTCCGGAGTCGACCGGAGTTTGATTCGATTGAGCCGGGTTGGGTTGAGCTGGACTCTGCTGACCGTGCATCAAGCCGGCCATGCCCAGCATCGCGAATCCCGTTAGAGCGAACACTTTCAGGCGAACGTTCACGTTGCGCACCTCCTTCTTTCGGGCCGTACCAATCAGGGAACTTGAACGGCTCCATTGCGAGCCGCCATCTGCTGCCCTTCCGCGTCGCGCACCACCACTCGGATCGTGTAAGCGCCGGGGCTTACATCGAAGTTTGTCTTCAGAGTGAGCCCGGAAGTATCCAGCGCTGCCAATGTTTGGGCGCGTAAATTCATGTCCACGGTTCTTTGAATCCCGCTTACAAAATTTCCGTTGTGGTCAAACAGGCCCGCCACCAGCGTCAGCGTATTCTTGCTGCGGTCCGCGTCCTTGTGGAAGCGAAGATTTTTGACGTCGACACGGGAGATCACTGCAATCCGCGCATTGACCGGCGTGGACTTGAAGAACTGAAGCTTTAAATCCACCGGAATATCCTGAATCTCGTCTCTGGAAAAAACCGCCTCACGGATGTCTTCCTTGGCGGCTTCCTGGGGGTCCTTGGGACGCTTGGGCGCATAGTAAGCGCGCCGCGCCTGGAGCGTCAGGCCGGCCGGATTCCGAAGCGCCACCTTCAACGAATGTGCGTTGCCGTCATACTTCATGTCCCCGGGCGAGAACCCCAGTACATAAATAAAGTCTGGCTGATGGACGACTTGATCCAGACCCGCTTTCACGTCGTTATCGTTACGAAAGAAAGAGCCGCCGGTACCCGAAGCAAGCTCCTCCAGAATGTCCTGCTGCGCCAGCCGGCCAGCGCTCCGATAGCCGGAAATGGCCGTCTGGTTGGTAGTGTTGACAGTCCCCCGGGAGCTGGCGTTGCCGCCCGGAATCTCCGTGTAGACGCCGGTGGCATCCAGCGTATTGATGACGATGTTACCGCGAATGGCCCGGTCCAGCAGTTCCGTCTCGGCCGGCCTGAGGTCGTCGGCGGGAAGCAGAAATCCCGGCGAGACCAGAACGATGCTGCGGCTTCCCGGCGTCCCAGTCATGCGGAGCACCAGACTCTTCAGCACCTCCATGGCCTGATTCGTTTCGGCTTCTCCTACCGACAGAGCTGAGATCGCGGCCGAAGTCACGAGCTGCTGGGGAGGGACGCTGGTGCTGCTGGACGTACACGCGGTTGCGTCGGCGGCGGCAACGGCGATCGCATTCTGGTCCTGTTTGTTGATGATCAGGTCGGCCATGTAAAGGGTCATGTGGGGACAATCGCCCGGCGAGGTCGGCATCCGCGTGTAGGGCTGAATCCGGTTCAGCGCCTCGTGGATACTGTCGCGGTCGTCGGTAAAATCCAACTGGCCGATGCCGGAAGTGGTGAAAATGGCTACGCGCGTGATCGGATCGAGGGTTTGGTCGATGTGCAGCTTGGCGCCCTCACGGGTTCGCAGCAGATCTCCGGGATCCAAATGAACATCGTCAAAGAGATAGGCGATGAAGCGCTGCGGGATCGGCGCATCAGGCTGGGTCTGGTCCGGCAAGTTCTCGTCGGTCGCCTTCACCGCCGGGATGGAAGGCGTGCCGGCCTTCTCCACCGAGAATCGCGTGATGATCTGCGGCTTGCCTTTGTCGAAGAGCTGGAAGTCTTCCTTGTGGAGCGTCCCGATGGAGTGCCCTTGCTTGTCCCGCACCACCACGGGGACCTGGACCAGGAACACGCGCGTACTGAACGACGCCGGCGCGTCATGCGTGCTCATCTCCGCTTGAGTCTGGGCTTGGGTCGGGGCCTGAATCGGGGCTTGCGCCGGCGCGGCCGGCGCGGCACTCTGCGCGAAACAAATTCCGCCCCAACAAGCGTAAACGAGAGGGAGTCTTGGCAGGCGCATATTGGCCCTATTCTACAACTTCCGCGCGCCGGGCACAGTGAGCGCCAAATGGCTTCTTTACGAATCGGCCGCTATAATTTCCTGGCGAAGATGGCGTAATCCAAACCTCCAAATAGCGCATCGCGCACGGAAGCGGGAAGGTCATTGAGCGCGGGAATCGATTCGGCGGCAGGCGCCAGGCGCTCCACCTCGACGTGGCCCATCCCGGCCTCTTCCAGATAGAAACCCAACAGGGCGGGGGGAATCGGACGCGTGTGCGTGGGATCGAGGTAAAAATGCGTGGCGAAAATGGCCAGGCATTCCGGGTTCGGCGTTTCGATCGCCGCCAGCGCTCCGGGCTTGAGTTTGGCCGCCAGCAGCCGCACCAGCGCGGGAACGCGCTCCGGCGGCAGGTGTTCCACCACCTGGGAGCAAAAAACTCCGCCCAGCGAACGGTCCTCGACGGCCGCGAGGTAGGCGAACAGGTCCGCTTGCTCTGCCGCCAATCCCTTGGCGCGGCAGAGGGCGATGCATTCCGCGCTCTGATCGATACCGCGTGCGCTCAAACCGGCTTCCCGCGCGGCCTCCAGAAACTCCCCCCGGCCGCAGCCGAGATCCAGGATTCCATGTGCGGCGATCTCGCGCCTGACGGCGGCGAAGCGGTCCACATAGCGCTTCTGCCGTTGCCGGATCGCGTCCTCGGGCCCGCGGAAGGCGTCGGCGAAACGCATCCAGTCGATCGGCACGGCTGGCGCAGCCGCGGCGGCGGGCTGCTCCACCCGCGGTTCCGCGGTTGCCGGGGAGTGAGCTTGCTTTTGCCGGAGCACGCGCAGCTCGGTGTAGATCAGCTCTTCGAATTCGCCGCGTATCTTGGCCAAATCCTGCCACAGCCGCGCTTGCACGTCGAGCGCGTTGCTTCCCAGCGCCGCCTTGAACTCGGCGTGCTGGCTGCGGACCATCTCCCGAAACGCCTGATCGAGCAGCGTGACGCGGTGTTGGAAGGCGCCCTGGAGTTCGGAGATAGTGCGCAGCATGTGGATCTCGCTCGAGTTGCGGCGCTCCTCGAATCCGGCGCGCCACTCCGTCCAATGACGGCGGATATCCAGCAGCTCCTGGGTTTGTTGCTGGCTGACGGCGAGCTCGGCAAAGAAGTCTTCGCGGAGCTGTGCTTCGCGCAGCAGCGTCTCCTCGCGGAACTGGCGATGGTGCACGGCCAGCGCGGAGATGCCCCGGCTCAAGTCCACCATGGCTTCCAGGCTTGCCTGCACGCAAGCCATCGCGGCGCGGTTGAATTCCACCTGCTCCCGGACGTGCCATTCCAGCATCCTCGCGATCAGCTTCTTAAATCCTTGCGCGATCGAATTCCCGAGCCCCGGCGGGCGCGGGTTCACCGTGCCGATGGCGGCCACCTTGGCCTCGGCCGCATCCCGGGCGTGCGTCAGGGGCATCAGGTCCGGGGCGGAAACCCCGTCGACTCCGAACGACCCGTTCGGAACGGCCGAACGCGCCCGCTCCCGCACCGCCTGGATTACCGCCGCCAGCTCTTCATCGCCCACGTTTGCCGTTCCTCGTATATGCCGCCGTGATCCGGGTGGAGATGCCTCCGCGCGGAGTGAACTCCCCCACCAGCGTAGCCGAGACCGGCCGCGCCGCCTGGACCACGTCCTGGAGCATCCGGTTGACCACGTTCTCCTGAAAAATCCCGAGATTCCGGAATGCAAGAGTGTACATCTTCAACGACTTTAATTCCAGGCACACTCGGTCCGGCACGTAGCGCAGCGTCAGGGTGCCGTGGTCGGGCAACCCGGTCTTGGGACAAACCGAAGTGAACTCCGGCATGACGATCTCGATCTCGTAGCCGGTGCGGTATTGATTGGGCCAGGTTTCGATTTCCGGCAGAGCGGCGCGGACTCCCGCCTCGGCTTCTTTATCAGTGTACTGCCGCTTCATCGCGCCCCTTGATTTAGCCCCTTACTTTAGCGAGGCTCGCCTCACCCCGCAGGAAGGCAGCCAGCAATCCCAGGAATTGCCCCACGTCGCTCACCACGCCCACGGCTTGCCCGGTGCCCCGGTCGCTGACCTTCGTGACGACTGCCGGATTGATGTCCACGCACACCAGTCTGACCCAACTCGGCAGCATGTTTCCGGTGGCGATGGAGTGCAGCATGGAGCCCAGGCACAGCACCAGTCCCGCGTCCTTGACCTGCTCGGCATAGGCGTCCTGAGCGCGATTCATGTCGGTGATGGTGTCCGGCAGCGGTCCATCGTCGCGCAGACTTCCGGCCAGCACGAACGGGACTCCCGCCTTCACGCACTCATACATCACGCCGCTGGTGAGGCGTCCCGATTCCACCGCCTTGGCGATTCCGCCAGCGTGATAGATGGCGTTGATGGCGAGCATGTGGTTGCGGTGGCCGTGCTCCTCCTGCTTGCCGTCGGTCTGACGCACGCCCAGCGAGGTGCCCAGCAGAGCCGCCTCAATGTCGTGCACCCCCAGCGCGTTGCCCGCCAGCAGCGCCTGCACCCATCCGGTGCGGATCAGTTCCGCCATGGCCGCGGCCCCGCCCGTATGCACCACCACCGGACCCGCCACCATCACGATCTTCTTGCGGTCGGTGCGAGCCTGTTCCATCAGCGCCGCGGTTTGGCGCACGGCGGTTTCGAGCTGCCGCTCCGAGGAAACGACGTTGCTCATGAACGCGAACGCCATCCGGTCGCGCTCCTTGGACTCGGGCGCCACGCGAATGCCGCGCATCCCCACCACCACGCGGTCGCCCGCGCGCAGATCCCGCAGCCTGCGGCACGCCGCGCGGCCGCCTTCCACCACCACCATCGCGTCCATGCGCTGGTTGTCGACCTCGACCCATCTGTCCGCATGCCGCACCTCGGTGTGATGATTGGTGGTCGAATAGAATTCCTCCGGAGCGCAGCAATCCCGCTCCACTGTAGCCAGCGTGGCGTCTCCAGTGACAACCGGCGAGCAGCCGAGGCCCAGTAACTGCCCCAGCAACTGCTGCATTTCCTGCGCCTGAGCCGTCTCCAGTTTGAGGCGCAGATAGGACGACTCCGCGTTGGTCCGCCCGATCCGGAACTGTTCGACCTCGAAGCGGCCGTTGTATTCGACCACCGTGTCGAAAATCTGCTCCATCACGTGCGAATCGATCAGGTGGCCCTGGGCCTCGACGACTTCTTGCTGCATAGGGGTAAGTCCCAGGATACCAGTGGGGCAGGTCTGTGACCTGCCTGTTCGCGACCGGGTTTGCCCGAAACATTCCCAGCCATTTCCGATTTTTCCTGCTAGACTCGAAATCAGGCGGTTGTCTTTATGATTGTCCGGATCCGGCTAGGAACCGGCCGTCCCATCCAGCGCAAGCTGGGAAAGAACAGGCATCTCGCGCTGGCCTGCGGGTCTCTGCTGATTCCGGCATCTTTGATGGCCTACGTCCTCGGTTTCTGGCGCTTGGCCTCTGACATGGGATTTGCGGCCGAGCCCGGCATCACCGGCATTTTCTCCCACTGGCAGATGTGGATCGCCACGGCGGTGTTCCTGCATGCGGTCTCTTCCATGCTCAATCGCTACGGCCGCCGCGGCGTGTTTGAGATGCCCCAAGTGCTTAACCCGCGCATCCTGCCGTTACGATCCCTCTCGTCCCGGCGCCGCGCCCGCTCTGGATAGCCGCGCCGGTGCGATGGGCAAGCAGTGCTAGGCTTGAGCAAGGAGGGCTCGCGTCATGAGTCGCCCGCTGGTTATAGCTGGATTCGCGCTGATCGTTGCTCTCATCTTCTTGCTACGCATTCTCCCGCCGCTTATTGCGAAGGGCGGAATCAAGAAGTGGCAGCCTTGGATGTTGGGTGATCCTCCCAAAAGCAAACCACCGCGTCCTGACGATATCGTCATGTAAGCGAGGCGAAGGGATTACCGGCTATGCGGCGCTATGCAAGTTTAACGGCAATTTTGTGCGTCCCTCTCTTCTTCGTGTCCTACGCCTCGGCCGATGAAGCGGCGGACCGCGTGGCTATCGGCCGGGCCATCGCGACGCTGAATGAATCGACGAATGAACCGTCGCGGCACAACATGCTCTTCACGGCGGATGGAAGCGCCGCCTCCGAACTTGCTCTGCTGCGGAGAGTGAATCCGCCATTCCGAATTGTAGGACCGTCGGAACGCTCGGTTTCCGGGCCCACCGTGACGATTTCGAAGGAGCCTTGGGGCGAAGCCAGGATCGATTTCCCGGCGACAGAGCCCCGCACCGTGGACCGCTCCATCACGTTTATCACGCCCGACGTCGTGCTGGCCGAGGGGGCTCTTGCGTATCAAGACGCCGCCGCGATGCAAACCACGCCGCTCTTGCTCGTCATGAAGAAGGAGGGAAACGACTGGAAGATCGCATCTCTCCGGGTGTTGGCGCCTCGCTGAGCGCTCCGCAAACAAAATGGGCCATGCTGCCACCGAAGAGCAGGAATAGACCTTGCTGGCTCCAGCGCATTTCATAGTGGAAGCCGCCCATGGGTTCGACTGTGAATGCCACAATCAGCAGTACGGGTGAGGCGATCAAGAACGCGGAACCGATAGCCTGAACCACTCTGCGCCAGCCCCTCGCCTGCCGCTGCTCAGCGCTGCAATCGGCGGCGTTCGCCTACACTTCGCCTTTTTTCATTTGCTCGGCCAGATATTCCGAGGCCCGCATGGACAACGCCGAAATCGTCATTGTGGGGTTCTGCCAGCCGCAGGTGACGAAACAAGCGCCGTCGACCACGAACAAATTCTTGATGTCGTGGGTCTGATTAAATTTATTAAGCACGCTGGTCTTGGGATTGTCGCCCATGCGGCAGGTGCCGACTTCGTGGATGCTGTAGCCGGGCGGATAGAACTTATCGGTCTTGGAGATGAGATCCCAGCCCGCGGCGTGGAACAACTCCTCGGCCGTGTCGGCCGCGTCCTTGGCCTGATTGTGCTCGTTATCGCTATCGTGAGCCTCCACATGCAGCACGGGAATGCCCCACGCGTCGGTAACGCTCTTGTTGATGCGGACGTGGTTTTCGAAGCGCGGGACGCGCTCGCCGTAAATGGTCGCGGAGACGCAGGAGCCGGCGTAATGATCCAGCTTCTTCTGAAGCTCCTCACCGTACTCGGCGAACATATTCGCGTTCGCTCCGCCGCCGCTCGAAATCATCATGCAGTAGCCCTTGATGAAGTTGCGCTTGTCGGACTTGGTGAGATTGCGGAAGCGCGGCAGGAAGGCGCTGCCGCCCATCAGCCCGGGCGTCGCCGCCGCCTTTCCGTCGCGAGCCTCGGGAACGGAGGCCGTCACGTTCACTCCGTAAATCTGATCGTGGAGGTAATGCCCCATCACGCCGCTCGAATTGGCGATGCCGGAGTTGAGCAGCAGGCGCGTGCTCTCCAAACTTCCGGCCGCCAGAACCACCACCTTGGCCTTGACGTGCATCTCGCGGCGCGAATGGCGGTCGACAAAATGTGCGCCGTTTACCAGTCCGGTATTCTTATTCACGCTGACTTCGCGCACAATGGCGTTCTGCACGATTTCGAGCTTGCCCGTGACCAGCGCGTCCGGCAACAGCAGATTGATGGAGCTGGCGAGCCCGCCCACGCCCTGCGACGTGCGCATTTTCGAAACGCCGAAGCCGCGCGCGTTGCATAGATCCGTGACCAGCTTGAGGGTCTGGCTGTCCGCGGGGTAGCGGGCCTCGATGAAGTTGCCGTCGGGAAACTGGGGCCAGCCTTCCTTGCGGCCGGCGACGCGAAAAATCTCCTCGACCCGCGAATAAAACGGCGCAATATCGGCGAGCCGGATCGGCCAGCTTGTGCCGGAGCCGTCGATTTCCGCGGCGTTGAATTCGAAATCGCTCAAGCGAAAGGATTGGCGCGACCAGAACAGCGATCTGCCGCCCAGCAGCCGCACGCGCACCCAATTGTAGGGAGCTTGCGGCTCGTAAGTGTAGGGGACCTCGGCTTCATCCACCCATTGATTGGCGTTGAATTCGCTGGCCTGGAAAACGTGCGTCAGGCGTCCGGGTTTGCCGAAGCCCCGATAGGGAAGGTCGTAGACCGCCTTCCGGGTGCGGTCGCGCTGCATGTCCGCTTCCGGGCCGGCGTTGAGCATGACGCAGGAGATGCCGTGGCTCGCGAGAATCTTGGCCGCCATGCCGCCGGAATGGCCCGAGCCGACGATCAGCACATCGTATTCTTTTTTCGTCACGGGGCGTTGTCCTTTGCTGAACCCTATCCTTTATAGATCGGGTCGATCGGATTCCAGAAGAGCTGGGCTCCGCCGCGGCGGCCTCCGCTGGTGTTCCATTCGCGCGAGTTGCGCGTGGCTGTTCGGACATCGTCGTGCGCCGCGGCCATAAAATGTTGCAGCGGATCCTTGGGAGGCTCGTGGGTCCAGGGCACGGGCGCCAGCAGCGGGCGAATGATAGCGTCGCACTGGGTCGCGTCGAGATCGGCGAAGCTCTTGTTGAATTGCTTCTTAGCTCTGGCGTTCAGCGCGTCGAGGCCGTTGCGGTACAGCGCCTGGCGATGGGCGGGCGAGACCCCGATGAGAAAATCGAGGAACTCCGGCACGGCGGCGTCGAGCGCTCCTGGATTGCCTCGCATGGGAGGCATGAGCAGATCGCTGAGTTTCCGAAGGGCTGCAAATTGTCCGGTGGTGAAGAAGCGGGTCTCGGGCTCCGCGACGTTGTCGGGACTGATCACGTCAAGATGGAGATCCTGCGCCGCACCTCCGCCCGGGCCACCTGTCCCTCCGCCCGGCGCTCTAGCAGGTGCAGCCGGAGCACCCGCGGCAGGGGAAGTCGGCGGAGCCGGTTGTTGAGCAAAAAGCGCGGGCGCGGCGGCGGGCGCCGCAACCAGAGTCGTCACAAAGCGGCGGCGTTTCATGAGACGGATGATATCAAAATCGGCGACACGCGACTCGGCTCCGGTTCGGTCTATTGCTCGCGCCGCTGAGAATTTGGGATGCTGGATCGTTGAGGCCGAAAGCAATCCTCTTCGATCTCGACGGCACCCTGTTCGATCGCGATGCTGCCGTGCAGGAACTGGTAAAGGAACAGTACGTTCACTTCGCCGCGGCCCTCCCGCACATCCCTTGCGAGACCTACGTGCAGCGCGTCATGGAACTTGACGCGCACGGCTATGTCGAACGAACCATCGTCTACGGCGAAACAGCGCGTGAGTTCGGTTTGCCGGGCGATATGATAGAACGCCTGGTCGCCCACTTTTGGGAGACATATTCTGCCTTCTGCCATCCCTTCCCCGAGGTTCCGGCGGCGCTGGCAACGCTGCGCGCAAATGGCGTCAAACTCGGCATTGTCACCAACGGCTCAGTGCGCATGCAGGAGTTGAAGATCCATCGACTTGGTTTCGCCGAGCTGTTCGATCCAATATTGATCTCCGAGCGGGAAGGCTTGCGCAAACCCGATCCGCGGATTTTCGCGCGCGCGCTTCATCAGCTCGGTCTCACTGCGGACGAAGCCTGGTATGTCGGCGACCACCCGGTCGTTGACGTCCGGGGCGCATTCGAAGCCGGGCTGACCGCCGTGTGGCGATATACTCCGCACTGGCCGCGTCCGGATGTACCCTCGCACGAAATCCGCAGTCTCGATGAACTCATCCCGCTTCTGACGTGATGGCGGTTGTGATAACGTCTACTGCATGATTTCCCGCCGAGATTTTGTGGCCCTGTCTGGTTTGGCTCCGTTGGCCCTGAAAGCAGCTTCGAAGAGGATCCCCGTGGGACTCGAAATGTACTCGGTCCGCGACGAGCTGATGAAGGATCTTCCGGCCACGGTGCGCGCCGTAGCGAAGATGGGCTACGAGGTGATGGAGTTCTACGCTCCGTACTTTCAGTGGACCGCCGAATACGCCAAAGGCGTGCGCAAGCAACTGGACGACTTGGGAGTCCGCTGTAATTCGACCCATAACAACGCCGAATCGTTTACGCCGGATGGCATCGAAAAAGCCATCGCGCTGAACCAGATTCTGGGAGCCAAGTACATCGTGATGGCAAGCCCGGGACGAGTGGCCGGCCTGGACGGCTGGAAGGCTTTGGGTGAGAAGTTGACCGCCCTGGTGGAGAAACTCAAGCCGCTGGGGATGAGCTCGGACTATCACAATCACGAGACGGAATGGCCCCTCGTTGATGGCAAACGGCCCATGGACGTGCTGGCGGCGAATACGCCCAACACGTTCATGCTGCAACTCGACGTGGGCACCTGCGTGGCTGCGAAGAACGATCCAGTGGCGTGGATCAACTCGAATCCGGGGCGGATCAAAAGCATCCATTGTAAGGATTGGGCTGCGGGGACGGGGGAAGGAAAGGGCTATCGCGTGTTGTTCGGCGAAGGCGATTCTCCGTGGGCCAAGATTTTCGAGGCCGCCGAGAGCGTCGGCGGAGTCGAGTATTACCTGATCGAGCAGGAAGGCAGCCGCTTCCCATCCATTGAGACCGCGCAACAGTGTCTCGCGACGTGGAAGCAGATGCGGGGCTGAGCCGCGTTTACGCTAAAATAAGTGGACGCGCTAAGCTCGCGTTTCCAAGCTGGAGTGGCGGAACTGGCAGACGCACGGGACTCAAGACCCAAACGGCTCCGGTACCCGGCGGGAAACCCCAATAACATATATCGTTTCCCGCTCAGGCGCGCAGCGGGCGCGTGCCTGCAGGCTCAGACGCAGGCTCCGCCAGAGCCCGTAGCGGTAATCGATTCTTTGCGACGATGCCCTTGGAATACTGACATTTGGAATACTCAAAGGGGCGCGAGGGCACGGGTGGGAAGCACCGCGGCGGCTGGTATAGAATCGTGCTCATGCCATAGCCGATCATCGACACAACCGGAAGCGCGGCTGGCGGAAGGGACCAAGCGGACTAGTGAAGCGCCGAAGCCACCAATTGTTGCGCGTTGGTCATTAGGCGGCGTGCCTCGGACGCAATCTGTTTCTGGCGTTCAGGCAATAGGCCCGATGAGTGCGCCTCATGCAAAAACCCTATATATTCCCCGGCTTCGGCAGACTCCGCTACGCGGTGCCTTCGGCAATTCGTGGCCCGGCTTCAGCAACGCGTCAGCGCCTCGGCCACTACGCTGCTCAAAGCGATGATCGACCCGGCCACCCCGGCGGCAGGTACGGCGGCAAGTCATCGCGAGGATTCAGTAGTACAATTTGGCAGGTAGCGGTCAGCGAACTGACTGCGCGCGCAACACAGCCCGGCGCGGCGCCGGGCGCTGCGTAAGGAGGGAACCACCATGACATCCACAAATCCTCAAAACAGATGGCGAGCGGCGCTCTTTGGCGAGACTCGCGCAAAACGGAGCGCGTCGCGGCCTTTGCGCTTTGCAGTCTTGTGTGGAGCAGTCGCAGCTCTGATCGCGGTTGAGTCACCCGCAAAGCTGCATGCTCAGGCGCCTGCGGGGCCGCCGCCGGGTGCAGGGCGCGGCGCGGTTCCGCCGGGCGAGGCGCTATTCACATCGGCACAAGCGGTCGCGGGGAAGGCGGCATACCAACAGAATTGCGCCAACTGCCACGGCGCGAGCGTCGACGACGGCATGGCTCCTCCGCTCCGCGGCGCGGCTTTCCTTAGCAAATACGCAGGGAAACCTGCGGCCGATCTGTTCACTTACGTGAGCACGAAGATGCCGCCGGGGAATCCCGGAGGCCTCGGCGGCGTCGAGTATGCGCGGATCATCGCCTATGTGCTCCAGCAGAATGGCTTTGCGACCGGGCGAAAAGAGTTCGCATCGGAGGCGGCAGCGCTGGCTTCCGTGACGATTCCCGCTCCGCCGGGAGCACGCGGCGGAGGGGGCGGCGTGTCGGCCGGCGTGAAGCTGCCTCCGCCCCCGAAAAAGGTGAACCCACTCGATAAAATCACTCCCGTCACCGACGCGATGCTCCAGAACCCGCCCACAGGCGAGTGGCTCACGTGGCGTCGCGGTTTCGACGATCAGGGATTCAGCCCGCTGAAGCAGATCACGAAATCGAATGTGAACAATCTGCGCGTCGCGTGGACCTGGACGCTTTCCCCAGGCTCCAATGAAGGCACGCCCTTGGTGCATGACGGCGTGATGTTCCTGCACAGTCCCGGCGACAAACTCGAAGCGCTGGATGGCGCCACCGGCGACCTGCTCTGGCAGTACGCGCGAATCCTGCCTCCCGGCGTGAACGCCGGCAACAAGCGCGCAATCTCCATTTACGGCAACAAGGTCTATATGGCGACTTCCGACGTGCATGCGGTGGCTCTCGATGTGAAGACCGGCCGTGTGGTCTGGGACCAGCCGCTGGTGGAGGAAAGGGGATTTAACGTCTCCGGCGGTCCGCTGGTCGCCAAAGGCAAGGTGATGATCGGAACCAGCGGACGGGTCGGCGGAAAGAACTACATCGTCGCGCTCGACGCCGAAACCGGCAACCTCGCCTGGCGATTCAACACCATCGCGCAGCCCGGCGAACCCGGAGGCGATACCTGGAACGATCACACAGCCGAGGAGCGCAACGGCGGCTCCGTCTGGACCGCGGGAAGCTACGACTCCGCGCTCAACCTCGCGTTCTTCGGCGTTGCGCAGACCTATGACACCGCTTTACTGGTGAAGCCTGTGAGGCCAGGGGCCAAAACCGACGGCCTGTATACGGACTGTACCCTGGCCATCAATCCCGATACGGGCAAGCTGGTCTGGTATTACCAGCATCTGCCTAACGATCAGTGGGACCTCGACTGGGTATTTGAACGCCAGATCGTGCGAATGCCCGTGAATGGCGTGGTTCGCCCGGTGATCATGACTTCGGGCAAGCAGGCGACCTATGACGTTCTCGACGCGGAGACGGGGAAGTGGATCTACTCGAAGGACCTGGGCCTGCAAAACATCGTTTCCTCCATCGATCCCGTCACGGGCAAGAAGAACATCAATCCGCAAACGATGCCGGGCGACGGGCAATCGAAGATGGTCTGCCCGCATGTGGACGGCGCCAAGAGCTGGATTCCAAGCTCCTACAATCCCGACACGAAGATCATGTATGTACCGCTGATTGAGGCATGTATGGATCTGACGCCGGTGACCGGCGGTGGCCGTGGCCTCTTGTCCGCCGGCGGCCGTCCGACCTTGCGGCCTCGTCCGGATTCGGACGGCAAGTACGGCCGGGTGGAAGCCATCAATATGGTGACGCGCGAAGTGGTATGGACCGAGCGCCATCGCGCGCCGGTGTCGAGCGGCGCGCTGGATACCGCCGGCGGGGTGATCTTCAACGGCTCTATCGATCGGTTCTTTCGCGCGTACGACGACCAGACAGGCAAACTGCTCTGGGAAACGCGTCTGACGGATGTACCGAGCAACGCCCCGATTTCGTATACGGTGAACGGCAAGCAGTACATCGCTATCGGCGTGGGCAACGGCGGCGCCCAGGCAACGGGGTTCGCGCCGTTGGTGCCGGAAATCCAGAACATCGACCGTGCTCCGGCGGTGTGGGTGTTCCAACTGCCTTGATCGGCGTTATTTCGCCGCGCGAATTCCAGCTATGAGTGCGCTGCATAGCTCCGAACCTCCGCGTAAAGTATGCAGCACTCCAGGCGAGATCGCAAGATCGGCAAGCCCGGCCCGGCGCATTCAGAAAGCGGCCTGCCGCAGCGTTAGGAAAATCGTGGATATGATAGGACTACGCCTGTGGGACCGAGTTTCCTTTATGCGGTCACCATCGTTTTGACAGCCACTCCCGCGGCGCTGTTCGCCCAGTGGCTCGACTATCCGACTCCTGGAGTGCCACATACTCCTGACGGCAAGCCTAACCTCGCCGCTCCGGCTCCACGCACCGCCGACGGAAAACCCGATTTCTCGGGCATGTGGGGATGGGTGACCATCGGACCACCATGCGACGCCAAGTGCGGGGATACGCAGATCTTCCGGGAGTTTATCAATCTGGCCGCGACGCTGAAGGATCCGGTACCTTGCCAGCCTTGGGCGGCGGAGGCGGTCAAAAAACGCAGGGTTGAGCAGGGCCTCGACCCGAACGTTCATTGCATGCCGCGTGGAGCTCCGCGAATCTGGACCGACGATTACTACAAGCGGATTTTCGAGGTTCCGGGCCGCGTGATTGTGCTGACCGAGCGCAATATCCAATACCGGCAGATCTTCACGGACGGACGTCCGTTTCCGGCGGACCCGAATCCGACTTGGAACGGGTACTCGGTCGGCCATTGGGATGGCGACACTCTGGTTGTCGAGACGATTGGTTTCCGGGACGATCTTTGGCTGGACACGAGCGGGATCCTCTTACGGAGCAAGGCAAAGTAATCGAACGGATCGGGCGTCCTACGTACGGGAATCTGGAAGTGGAGATGACGATCGACGATCCGAAAGCTTACACCGCGCCTTGGACGGTGAAGCTGAACCAGCCCCTGGTCCTCGACAGCGAACTCATCAATTACTACTGCCTGGGAACGAACGAGACGCGGTACATATGCGACAGCAGGAACCGTTAGGGACTCCAGGGTAGCTTCGATGCGTTAGGGTGCTATCGCGCGTCAATTCGGAACAGCGTAAACAAGCAGTTTCGGATTGTTGTTGGGCACAATCGCGGCCGGCGCCGGAGGAACATTGGCTCCGCCTTGAGGCGCGGCAGTTGTCGGCTCAAGAGACGTTACGCCCGCTGGCGGCGCTCCTCGTCCCGGGCCTCCAGCGGCACCGGGCCCCGCGCCACGTCCGCCGCCTCCGCGTCCAAAAGCGCCGGTCCCTCCCATGACGGCGATGTATTGCTTGCCGTCAAGCATATAGGTCATCGGTGGGCCGACGCCGGAACTCACCGGCAACGCTATGTCCAGAAGCTGTTCACCCTTGTCCGCGGTAAACGCTTTCATGTGTCCATTGCTCAAGCTTTGAATCACGAGGTTCGAAGCCAGGGACAGCGTGCCGCCGCCTGTCTGTCCGCCGCCGAGTGCGAACCAACGTTCCTTTTGAGTGGCGGGATCCCACGCGCTGAGAATGCCTCCACGCACTTTGCTTCCGTCAGGATTCTTACGGTCGGGTCCGTGAGGAGGCGGGGATGCCATCGGTGTGCCGCCCCGTGCTGCGCCCAGATTCAGTCCAAAGTTCTGGCTCCCTGGAGTCGGAGTGTAGGTCTCCGCCGCCACGAAGCTGAATGTGTTTTCGGCGGCGATCGGAACATAGATCAGGCCCGTGTTCGGATTGAACGACATCTGCGACGTGTTGTGCATCTGCACCGGATATACCGTCACGCCCTTCTTCGAAGAATAGAGCGCGTCGGGATGAATATCGGGACGGCCGGTTTTTGGATCGATTCCAGTAGCCCAGCTCACTTGCGACATCTCGGATGCGGAGATGAATTCGCCGTTGGTGCGGTCAATTACGTAGAAGTAACCATTCTTGTTCGCCTGCATGACGACCTTGCGATTGCGATTGTCGATCCGAATATCCGCAAGCAGAAGGTGCTGAATAGCGTCGTAGTCCCATTCATCGCCAGGCGTGCACTGGTAGTGCCACTTCAACTGACCGGTGTCTGCGTTGATGGCGAGGATGGAGGCGATGTAGAGATTGTCAAGATGGGTTGTTTGCCTGCCCCCGTTACGAACGTCCGATGACCAGACCGTCCCATTGCCGGTTCCGACATACAAGAGGTTTTCATCGGGATCGTAGGCCATGCCATCCCACATGGATCCGCCGCCGCCCATCTTCCACCATTCACCCGCCCAAGTTTTTGCCGCGGCTTCCATGGCCTTGTTCTCAAATCCCTTCGACGGATCGCCAGGTGTTGTGTAGAACTTCCAGAGTTCTTTGCCGGTGTTGACATCGAATGCGGAAACGTATCCACGAAAAGGAGGAAATTCGGCGCCGGCATTGCCGATGAACACTTTGCCCTTCGCGACGCGGGCCGCCATCGTGAGGGAGTATGGGGAGATCTCGCCATCTTTCGGCTCCGGGATCGCCCATGAAGACCACAGGAGCTTTCCGGTCGCTCCGTCAAGAGCCTGCATGCGTCCGTCGACGACGGGGACGAGCACCTTACCCTCGTACAGTGCAATACCGCGGCTATTCACACCACAACAAAGGCGAGATTTTCCCGGCTGCGTCATCGTTCGATCCGCCTGCGGGTCATAGCGCCAGATCTCTTTGCCGGTTTTCGCGTCGACGGCGGCGACGATGCTCCAGTTCGTCACGGTATAAAGGACCCCGTTCGAATAGAGAGGAGTCGCCTGCTGGCTGCCCCCACCGGGACCGAGTTCATACGACCACGCGGACGCGAGCTTGCTCACATTCCCGGGATTGATCTGAGTCATCGCGCTGTAGCGCTGCTCCCCCCAATCCATCCCGTTGATCGTCCATTCTGTGCCTTTTCCCGCGGTCTTCAGTGCCTTGTCGTCAATCTTTTTGACCTGTTGCCCAACCGCCAGCGTTGTCCAGGTAAAAAGAACGATCCCGGGAAATCCCACGAGAAGCCATCTCATTCGCTGCAATGCCATAAGTCTCCTCAGCATACACCGGTCTCGGTCCGGACGGAATCCCGGGCTTCGGGAGGTCGCGGGAGGCTTGACCATCAAGATGATTCCGCCGGCGAGTGGGAGTCAATGGATGCGGCGGCGCCATCCGCCGGTAACTTCGGAACACGGCAGCGGGCGCAGTAGCGTGGTGTCGATATGCGGAGCCGGACCGGCTGGTGGAGCTCTGGTCGGTTCCGCTGGAGCACAAGGATCGGAGCAACTGGGTCACGGCGTTCAATCTGCTCGCGTTTCAGCAGCGGGCGAAATCGTTTGAGGCGATGGGCGGGACTCGCGGGCAGGTGTGCAATATCGGGTCGGACCTGCACGGGCAGCGATACGAGTAGGACAACGGGATAACGGTCCGTGTCATACCAGGCTCGCCCCGGGAATAGCTCCAGTTGAGTCGGCCTACTCACTGGTGGGGCTGTCGATGCTGAAACGGCGTTTACTTCTGTTGCGGCCCGCAGATTCGCCTCGCCTCCCTGTCGACAGATGAAGGCTTTGTCGTCTCGCTTCTCCGTCGCCGATTGCTCCGCGGCGGAGGAGACCAGGCTATCGGGTGAGCGAGTCATTACACGAGCTGATTCCTTTCAAACCAAGTCCATCAAGTCCTCTCGGGCGCACGCCCCTAGACCTTTGGGATTTTTCGATTTACCGCCAGAATGGCTGGCGGTAGAATCGATGCACTTGAACGGAGGATAGGGCTCCGAAGGATGGGACCCGAGCGCCGACTCAAGTGCCGGAATGGCCGGGGCGGCTGCGGGCCGCTCGATTCAGATAAGACTCGCCGATCCTTAACTTATTGCAGGCGAAACGTTTGCGGGCGAAAAGTGGTCTTGACAACCGGTACCACTTTCCACTATACTCAGCGCATCATAACGAAGGCGACGGTGACGCAATATATGGGCCAATCCCCCCGTCCAAATTTATTTACCTTGAAGAATGATAAGGGCGAAGAGCTTCCGGCCAAAGGCACGACTTTCGCGACGGGACTTTCGGGGTTAGTGGGCGATTCGCGCTTCCTGATGGCGACTCTAGGGCGTGCGAAAAGGAGTTCTAAAATGCTAAATCGCTTGATGGGTGCGATGATTGCCATCACAGTAGTGCTAGCTTCGTCGTCGGTCGCTTTCGCTCAGAACGGTCAGCAAGGACCACAAAGAGCCAAGGCTCCGACGGCGTCGAACAAGCCTTTTGACGCGCATGATCTATCTGGATTTTGGGACATCACCAACATCGGGCTACCACCCGGCGCCCTGAACGAAACGAGCAACAATCGGCCCCCGATGACGCCGTGGGGTTTGGAAAAGTTTCACAAGGCAAAGACGGGATACGATGGCAAGGCATTAGGCAACGGAGTTTCCCCGAACGAAAAAGATTGGAATGATCCTGTCCTGTTGTGTGACCCGACGGGTTTCCCGCGTATCATGTGGCACCCCATTCGGCCCGGAATGAGGTTTGCCCAGGCTGCCGACGAAGTGATTCAGTTCTTCTCGGATGGCCGCACTTGGCGCGACATATGGACGGATGGGCGAAAACTTCCGGGCGACGAAGCGGACTCACGATGGTTCGGATATGCGGTTGGGCATTGGGAGGGAGACACGTTTGTCGTCAATTCGAACAACTTTGACGACTCTTCGTGGCTCGACCAATATGGCTCCCCGCACAGCGACCAGATGACGGTAGAAGAGCGCTACCGTCGCATCGACCACGACCATCTGGAGATGATTTTGAATATCACCGACCCCAAGGCCTATGTCGGGACTTGGAAAGGCGATAAGAAGATCTTTCAATTGGTAGAAAAGCCAGCCGGCTCGGAGTTCAACGATCTCCCCGAGGGCATCTGCGCATATTCGGAGGTTAAGCTCCACGGCAAGGCTTGGCAACAGATACACCCGTAGCATTCTTGAATAAGGAGACAGCACATGACGCGTAAGCTTGTAGTTCCCGTTTTTGCAATGGCACTGGGCCTTCTGACGTTTTCGACCGCGATGTTCGCGCATCATGGTACGGCGGGGGTTTATGACTTTACTGTTCGCATCACAACGAAGGCGACAGTGACGCAGTACATATGGGCCAATCCCCATGTCCAAATTTACTTCATGTTGAAGAACGATAAGGGCGAAGAGCAGACCTGGGGCGTCGAAACCGTAAGTCCGGGAAACGCGCTCGCGAATGGCTGGACCAAGAAATCGTTCCAGCCTGGGGACCAACTCCTGGTGAGCTTCGTCCCGGCCAAGGGCGACAGGACCTTCGGGACTTGCCCGCAATTCGTGTTTGTTTCCGATGGCCACAGGCTCGGCGGTAACGGCAGATGCGGAATGGGAGGATCGACCGTCGACGCCAACACGCTCCCGGTAAAGCCAGGCTACACGCAAGTTGAAGTTCAGATGCCGAAAGACGACCGCACGAGGCCGGAGTCTGAGCAAGAGAAGTAAGCCGGTTCTGAGAATTAAGCCGAGTCTGAGCCGCGACCACAGGGAGCGGTTGAAGGGGGTCTCCGCATGAGATATAGTTTCATCGCCGCACTCGTTGCCGTTGTGGCCGGATTGGCTGCGTCGCAGGTTCTTTGGGCGCAGAACGGCAGGGGAGGGCAGAAGGGTAAACAGACGCCAGAACCGCCGCCATCGAATCTGCCCTTTGATCCGCATGACATCTCCGGCATTTGGAAGAACCCCGGAGGGTTCGATGTCGCGTTAGGCAACGATCGTCCTCCCCTGACGGATTGGGGAAAAGAGAAATGGAGTAAGACGAAGGCGTCCGCCAGAAACTCGCCGCTGGCTTTTGGATTCTTTCCGGACCAAAAGGATTGGAACGATCCGCTGTTCCAGTGCGACCCTTCAGGTTACCCCCGCAACCTGGACTATAGTAACTACCGGTTCGTTAAGCTTCCAAACGAAGTCGTGGAGTTCTTCGAACGGGACCACACCTGGCGCGACCTTTGGACCGACGGGCGCAAGCTCCCGGATAATCCGAAGCCGCGGTGGTACGGATATGCGGTTGCGCGTTGGGATGGAGACACCTTTGTGGTTGAATCTTCCGGTTACGATGACCGAACCTGGGTCGATCCCATGGGCTCAATCCACAGCGACCAGATGCATCTGGAGGAGCGTTACAGGCGCTTGGACCATGACAATTTGGAGTTCAGCATGACGCTTACCGATCCGAAGGCGTACGTGGGGGTCTGGGGCGGCAAAAAGCTAAAGTTGAGGCTGATCAATAGCTCACAACAAATCCAAAAGGGTCTCTGGGGTAAAAGGGCGGATGGGACGGCATACGGGGACATGCGAGAAGAATATTGTGTCTATTCTATTGAGCGCCGTTTCTGGGAAGGAAGGCCCCTGGGGGGAATAGGTGGGGACGCCAAGAAATAGAAGACAAGAAGTAGGACAAGAGGACAAGAACTGAACGAGACAACGATGAATCTCGCATCTAGGCCACTGGTACTTGGGGCTATGGCGACGATTGCTCTCTGGCTGCTGAATACTTCATCGGCAGCTGGTCAAGCAGCGCCGGCAAAGCAGCTTATGTCGGAACAGGCTTTCAAAAACGTTACCGTGCTCAAGGGAATCCCGGTGGATGAATTCATGGCGACGATGGGGTTCATTGCCGCATCCACCAACTATAACTGTATTGATTGCCATGCCGAACCGAAAGTGGAGGGCGATTGGAGCGTCTTCGCCGAAGAGACCCCCCGCAAAGAGAAAGCGCGCCGAATGATTCTGATGGTGGAATCCATCAATAAGACCAATTTCGGGGGAGCGCGCGTAGTGACCTGCTACACCTGCCATCGCAATGTCCAAGGCGCCCCCAAGATCACGCCGAGCTTAGCGGACCAGTACGGCGAGCCGCCGCCGGTCGATCCCAATGAAGTCGAGATTACGCGGCAAGCGCCTGGGGCGCCTTCCGCCGATCAGATTTTTGACAAGTATCTCCAGGCGGTCGGAGGAGCGCAGAAGGCAGCCGCCATCACCGGCATCGTCTTCAAGGGCACATACCAAGGGTATGCAGAGCCGAAGGCGCCTGTGGACATTTATGTAAAGGCTCCAAATCAGCGCACCATGATCGTGCATACGGACGCCGGAGACCGGACCACCACCTGTGATGGCAGCAACGGATGGGTGGCGGCGCCGGCCATGGATAAACCATTTCCTGTAATCAGGTTCACCGGCGGAGAGCTAGATGCCGCCCGGCTGGACGCAGTGCTCTCCTTTCCGGCGGGAATCAAGCAGGCCATAACGAAACCGCTGGTAGGTTCGAGCAGCATTGACGATAAGGATGTGGCCGTCGTGCAGGGGACCGCCAACGGCGGACGCTCCCCCGTAAAGCTGTACTTCGATAAGCAGTCCGGCCTGCTGGTGCGGCAAGTGCGCTATTCCGATACGATCATCGGGCGGGTACCGATACAAGTGGACTACAGCGATTACCGGGATGTCGCCGGAGCTGGAGTCAAGCTGCCGTTTCACGTCATTACGACATGGACCGACGGCAAGTCAGACGTAGTGCTGACTTCGGCGCAAACGAATGTGGCGATTGACGCCGCGAAGTTCAATCAGCCGCCCCCGTCGGTGCCACCCAAACAATAGCCAACACGACCGCGATTTGTTACGAAGGTTCCAATCGGGCCGCGTTCTACCAGGTTCATACCGGGAGCGCGACTCGATTTATCTCCAGGAAAAACAATAATCGATTTCGGAGAGAACAGTCAGCGGGACTTGTTGCTGTGACTCAGCGGAATAAATCTCAGGTGAGGCCGACTGCTTCACCGGACGCGTCTGTTTCGAAGGTGGGCGCACGATGACCGCGACCTGCCGTCGTGCCGAACACCTGCCAGTTGGCCGCGCGATAACATGTCCCGCGAAAGCGCGCCGGATCGAGGAAGGTTTCCAGCCAATAAATTGGACGCGCGTAGAGCCGCTGCCAGTCTTGCGGAACTTGCTTCGCCATGCGACCCAGAATGTGCGAAGCCAAGTGCTCGACTTGAACCCATGGCAGAATCAGAAAGCGCGTGTTGTACGCCAGCAAGTGCACGTTGCGCTCGCGTGCTTCCTCGCTCCATCCGAGGTACCGGTCGCGCACCTTCAGATGGCGTGGCGCACTTTGCCAGGCCAGGCACGCCATCACCTGCCTGCGATGCTGGGCTTGCCATTCCATCGCAGGTTTCGCGAGTTGCTGAGCGAGGGTTAGATGCAGCGCACACGAAAAAGGGTCGACGTGAATCTGGAGGAACTGGACCAGCTTATCGATCGCAGCATGCGCACGCCGCTGAACCAATGGGAAGGCCAGAAGCTGAAAACCGCGCTGCACGTCATGGCGGAACGCTTGTCGTGGAAACGGTGGACGGAGAAGACCAGCGCCGTTGTAAATCAGCCGGCGATTGGCGCGCCCGCCGAGGAGCGAAACACGGGCGAGCCTGCCCCATCCGGTCACGGGCGCCATGGCGCCGCCGCGTTTACCGGTGCAAACCGAGTTTCGATTGCGCACGCCACGCTCACGCCGGCGGCAGGTGCCCCGAAGAGTACGCGAAGCAGCGCAAGCAGGAGCGGGCCGCGCGTCTGCGGAGGGTCAAATGATCGCCTGGCGAACCATTACAAGAACCATTACAGTGCGGCTGGTGCAGAGCTGCGGTAAACTCAAAAGAGTCAAAGGCTTGCTGGAGTGGCGGAACTGGCAGACGCACGGGACTCAAAATCCCGCATCCTTCACTGGGTATGAGGGTTCGACTCCCTCCTCCAGCACCAACGAGCTTGCGCTCACCAATGCAATCCGAGCCAGCGCGCTGATCCCGCCTTAGCCGGACGAAGGGCACGAGACTTTGCTGAGGTAGCTTGACTTCCGGTTGACGGCTTCGGCGAAGCGAACGCGGTCCCTCGTGGCGGCTTGCAAACCTTTTGAAGGAGCCCGGCGTATTTTAACGCGCCGGCGTCTAAGATACCACCCGGTACTAAACCTTTCCCAAGTACTTGTCCTAAGGCATTTTCTAAGCGTTCTTGGGGCGTCGCTATAAGACTTGCACCTGATTTTTCGGCGGTACTCAACAATGATAACTTGCATGCAGCGGCAACTCCCGGTACCTGGAGGTGGTTGGATATGGTAAGAATCCTGTTGATGGTCTCTTTGGCCGCGGCCAGTTTGGCTGCGAAGGATCGGGCTTGGCAGACTGGAACTTTGCTGGATAAGAGCCTGAATCCATATTTCAGAGCGGTTTCGGATAACGGCGGCGGCGATAAGTCCGGCGGGACTCCCGTCCAGTACGATAGTTTTGCGGTCGCAGTGAATGTGCATCACTCCACCGGCGACCTGATTTATGACGAATACGTCATCGAAGGCGAGGACACCGTGTACATGGTGGAGAACGCGCGCTTTAAGACGTACAAGGCGGCGCATTTGTCTTTGTCCCTGCCGCTCAGCTACGCCGTGGAAAAGAACAAGCTGTTTATTAGGGATTTGGACCGGAACGAATACGAGACGGTGATCCTGAAGCAGGTTTCGAAGGATGGCTCGAAACACGGTGATGTCGTGGCGGCCGTGGAGTCGAAGCCTGAGCCGGCGAAGACGCCCGCCAAGACCCCGCCCGCCAAACCCGTGCCCACCAAAGCCCAGGCAAAGCCGGACCCGTTCGCTGTAGGCTCGGTTCAAGCATTGGTTCAGCAGACGCCCAGCCCGGCGGCGGCAGCGCCGGTAGCGCAGCCGCGGCCTCCAGCGCCCAAGCCTGAGCCCAAGGTGGAAGCGGCGGTGTCAGCGACCCCGCCGAAGCCTGCTCCGCAGCCTCAGGCTCTGACGCCCAAGCCAGATCCGAAGCCGGCTCCGAAGGCCGAGGCGGTGGCGACGAAGCCTGTGGAGAAGTCCGCGAAGCCTGAGACCGGGGTGGTGGCTCGGGCGTCTGCGAAGGATCGCGCCTGGCAGAGCGGACAGTTGCTGAGCGTCGTCAACAACAGCTACTTTCTGAACGTCACTTATTCCAGCGACACTGACGGAACCGCATGGCCCTTTGTGCAGGGCAGCGACGGGCGATACACGGTGAACGGCCAGATCGGCAACCCCACCAGCAGCCTGTATACCTACGACAATTACGTCATTGAATCGCAGTACTGCGTGTATCTGGTGCAAAGGATGCGGCCGAAGACATCGCCGACGGTGCGCCTGCCGGGAACCAAAGCGCTGAAATTCGCGGTGGAGAAAAACAAGCTCTGGGTGCTGGACGACGAGAGCATCGAGTACGAAACCAAGGTCGTCAAGCTGGTCCAGAAGGACGCGATTGTGGATCCTCTGACACGGGCGGCGCGGTAGGAGTGCGCTTACTGCGGGGATTGCAGGAACAGCGTGAAGAGTTCGCTCGATGCTCCCCCGATCTGAAGCCAGAAGGCGACGTTATCGAGGCCATACTCGGCCTGCGAGGGCAAGAGGAAGTTTACCTGTGTGACACCCGCGACCATGCCGGCGGCGTCTCCAGCGTAAACGACCTCGAGTGAGAGCGGACCCGGCAACGTACCGATGACGAATGCCGGTGCGGAAAACGCGACGACAGGAAGAGCCGGAGAGCCGGAGTCCGCGAGCGTGACAATTGCTCCGTCTGGCAGACGCTGGGTTGAGGCGCCCGCTCCGCTGACCCACACAGACACAACGGATCCCAAAGCCGCGGGATTGGAAGCAGAGTTAATCGACCCGTCCTGATTCACCGCCGCTGCGTAGGGCAGTATCAGCGCCGGACCCTGTGCCGAGCTCGGAACGACGCCGGGTTGCGAAGGGCTCACCTGCATGGTTGGCCCGCTGATGGACCCGGTGGGAGTGACGATTTGAATCGAGGCGGTGTCATCCGCGGAAACCTCGCGCGGAACGATTGCGTTGATTTGCGTCGGGCCCACGTAGAGCAAAGGCGCGGGAGTTCCGTCGAACAGAACCTGCACACCGCCCAGCGAGTCGGTGACCACGCCTTTCACTACCTGGGTGTTGACTGGCGCCGGCGGTCCAATGTTCAGCCCATAGAGGGAAATTAACTCGTAGGGCGCGACCGCGTTGGTGATGGAAGATCCTGCGGAATTCGCAATGCTGACGAGGGACGGCCCTTGGCCGGGGCTGGCCGTTAGCAGGGCGCCGGTGCTGCCAAGAGAGGTCACGCCGTTGGCCCCAAGAAAAACTCCTAGTCCAGCAATTCCGGATGGAGCGGTAAATAGCGCGGACAGAGTAGAGCCGTCCTGAGACAGGCCGGCGAGGTAGTTTTGGCCGAGAAGAGGTGTTCCCTCGGGCGCAGGCAGTTGCTCGGATGGCGACGCACCCGCGATCCAGATGACGCCTTGCGAATCCACCGCCAGGCCATTCACGCCCCCATACAAGAGTGGACCCAATTCGCCCGCGCCTCCGAAGTACGTGGAAAAGAGAAGCTGCTCAAAAGCGGGATCGAATTTCATGACAAAGCCGGCGCTGCCGGAGGCACCGGCAGATTCGGGAAAGGAGGTCTGCAATGCGCCGGAGGTTAAGGAGAGGACGCTCGATGTGGTTCCGGCGACGATGACGTTTCCGTTTGCGTCAACGGTCAACGCCGCCGTCAGAACAGAAGTGCAATACGAGGAGGACGCCACAACCGGCACGTAGGAAGCCGCGAGGAGCTTGGAGCCGTCCGTGGAGAACTTTGCGAGAAAGCCTGCGAGATCCTCGAATCCAGAAGCCGAGATACCGCAATCGCCGCAGTTCGCGGCAAAGGCCCCAACCGTGATGGGAAGGTGGTTCGCGACAGTGTTTCCGCCGATGATAACATTACCTTCCGAATCCGAAACGATGGCAGAGCCTTCCGTAAAAGCAAATCCAGGGCACATATACGAACTGGCGGCACAACTAACGGCAGGATCACCGAAATAAGTTGAGAATACGATCGATTTGTCGTTCGCAGCAATTTCAGTCACAAACGCGTACTCTGCGCCCGGCTGAAGCTGGCTTTGGAACGCACCCTGTGTGACTGGGAAGTCGGTATCCCAGGTATCGCCGGTTACGTAGATGTTGCCGGCCTTGTCCAAAGTGAGTGCTCCGGCCGACGTGGAACCTTGTTTGCCTCCCAACGCGGTGGAGAACAGGATGTTCTTCAGTTGTGGGTCGAGCTTGGTTACGAAGCCGGAGCTACCGAGCAAGCCGGAGCTACCGAGCTTGTTCGTAGTAAACAGTGGCGACACCAGTGGAAAATCGGAGGCAAATGTGGTGCCTGCAATCACAAGGTTGCCGCTTGGATCGACGGCTGCGCCCACAACCGAGTCTTGCGCATAGAAGAAGCTGGGGACAAAGCCTTGCGACTGGTAGGTGCCTCCGAATTCAATGCTGCCGAGGGAATTTCCGTTCGGGTCGATCTTGTCGACGCGAATTTGAGGCAGGCCGGAAGGAGTCGTAATGTTGCTGACGATGTATAGATTGCCGGCAGCATCAGCGGCAGCAGTTACAGGCCGAGCGCCGGGCGGGATTTGCCCAAATCGGATTGTTGCATGGTACCCTTGATCCGCAAATCCTGGCAGCGTTAAGAGGAAAAATACGAGAAGTCGAAGGGGAGCCATCTCTCGAAATATCGTAGCAGGCCGGCTCCCCCAGGATTAAGTGGTGCGCATGCTCTCGGACTTATCGCCTCCGGAGAGCGCGGCCTGAGCCCCGGCCAGGCGCGCGATGGGCACCCGGTAGGGCGAGCAAGAGACGTAGTTCATGCCCACGCGGTAGCAGAACTCGACGGAAGCAGGATCGCCGCCGTGCTCGCCGCAGATGCCGATTTCCAGGCCTTCGCGAGCGCCGCGGCCGAGCTTGATGGCCATCTCGATCATTTTGCCCACGCCTTCCTGGTCGATACTCGCGAACGGATCGGCCTTGAAGATTTTCAGATTCTCGTATTCGCCCGAGAACTTGGTGTAGTCGTCGCGGGAAAGCCCCATGGTGGTCTGCGTGAGATCGTTGGTGCCGAAGCTGAAGAACTCGGCGTACTTCGCGATCTGGTCGGCCGTGATGCAGGCTCGGGGAATCTCGATCATGGTTCCGACCATGTAATGCAGATTCTTCATCCCGGCTTTTTCCAGGACCTCGGTGGCCACGCGCACCACGATGTCCCTCTGGTTCTCCAGTTCCTTGGCGCTACCCACCAGCGGAATCATGACCTCGGGAATGACCTTGATCTTTTTCTTGGCCACCTGGACGGCGGCCTCGAAAATCGCGCGCGCCTGCATTTCGGTAATCTCGGGATATGTGATGCCCAGGCGGCAGCCGCGATGGCCCAGCATGGGATTGAACTCGTGCAGCTCTTCGACGCGATGCAACAGCTCCGGCAACTGCTTTTTGAGATCGCCGACCTTGATACGGTACTTCTCGGTTAGCTCCTTCTTTTGTTTGATGCTCAGGTGGGGGAGGCGGGCGAGATCGACCATGAGGTCCTCGCGCTTGGGAAGAAACTCATGCAGGGGCGGATCGAGGGTGCGGATCACCACCGGGTAGCCGTCCATGGCTTCGAACAAGCCGGCGAAATCCTTGCGCTGCATGGGCAACAGCTTTTCGAGGGCTTTCCTGCGGGATTTTTCATCGCGAGCGAGAATCATCGCCTGCATGTGCGGGATGCGATCCTCGGCGAAGAACATGTGCTCCGTGCGGCAGAGGCCGATGCCATGCGCGCCGAACTTGCGCGCGGCCTGGGCGTCGCGAGGGATGTCGGCGTTGGCGCGCACGTCGAAGCCGCCGCGGAATTCGTCGGCCCAGTGCATGAGCTGGCCGAAAACTGAGGTGTTGGGGTCGGGCTCGTTGGTGACGGCCTTGCCGAGATACACGTTGGCGGTGGTCCCGTCCATGGAGATCCAATCGCCCTGCTTCACGGTGACAGTCTTGCCGCCCGCGGCGACGGTGAATTGCGCGGCGCTCTCACTGATGGAGATGGAGCCTGCGCCGACGATGCAGGGGCGGCCCATTCCGCGCGCGACCACGGCTGCGTGGCTGGACTTGCCTCCCACCGCCGTCAGGATTCCCTTGGCCACGTCCATGCCGTGAATATCGTTCGGAGTGGTCTCCTTGCGGACCAGAATCACGGGGCCGTGCTCGTGCATGACCACGGCTTCCTCGGCGGTGAATGCGGCGCGGCCGACGGCGGCTCCAGGCGAAGCGGCGATGCCGGTGGCCAGCAGCGTCAGTTTCCTGAGCGAGGGAACGTCGAATACGGGATGCAGAAGCTGATCGAGCTGCTGCGGCTGCACGCGCAGCACGGCTTCCTTCTTGTCGATCAGACCTTCGGCAACCATTTCCACCGCGACGCGAACGGCCGCCGGCCCGGTGCGCTTGCCGTTGCGCGTTTGCAGCATGTACAGCTTATTCTCTTCGATGGTGAACTCGAAGTCCTGCATGTCGCGATAGTGACGCTCCAGACTTTCGGTGATCTCGCGCAACTGGCGATACGCGGCGGGCATGACGCGTTCAAGATCGTGAATGGGTTGCGGAGTGCGGATACCGGCGACGACGTCCTCGCCTTGCGCGTTGATGAGGAACTCTCCGTAGAATACGCGCTCTCCGGTGGCGGGATCGCGGGTGAAGCCGACTCCGGTTGCCGACGTGTCGCCCAGGTTTCCGAATACCATCGCCTGCACGTTGGCGGCGGTGCCGATGTCGTCCGGAATCTTTTCCATCTTGCGGTAATAGGCGGCCTTGGGGTTCCACCAGGAGCGGAATACGGCGTCTCGCGACATGGCCAATTGGTCGGGAGCGTCCTGCGGAAAGGGTTTGCCGGTCTCCTTCTTGACGACCTTCTTATAGTCGTCGATGATCGCCTTCAGGTCCTCCGCCTTGAGATCGGTGTCCAACTTGACCTTGGCCTTGTGCTTGCGTGCGTCGAAGATATGGTTGAACTTGGCCATCTCGATATCGAGCGCGACCTCGCCGAACATTTGAATGAAGCGGCGGTAGGAATCGTAGGCGAAACGCGGATTGCCGGTGCGCTTGGCCAGCCCCTCCACGGTCTTGTCGTTTAGGCCCAGGTTGAGAATCGTGTTCATCATGCCGGGCATGGAAAACTTCGCGCCGGAGCGAACGCTCAGCAGCAGCGGATTGATGGGATCTCCCAGCCGCTTGCCCAGGCTGCTTTCGAGCTTTGAAAGCGCCGCCAGAGCCTGATCGTTAATTTCATTGGGAACCTTGTTGCCGTTCTGAAAATAGATGGTGCAGACTTCGGTGGAGATGGTGAAGCCGGGCGGCACCGGGCAGCCCGCGCGGCTCATCTCGGCAAGGCCTGCGCCCTTGCCTCCGAGGACTTCCTTCATTTTGCCGTCGCCGTCGGCCGTGCCGCCGCCGAAGCTGTAGACGTAGTTTTTCATTATTTACTTTCTCCTGACGTAACAATTTCCGAAAAGTCGGCGATGGTCGAGAATTCGGTGAATAATTTGTGCAACAGCGTGAGACGATTGGTGCGGACGGCGGGGTCCGGCGCATTGACCAGAACTTTGTCGAAAAATAGATCGACGGAAGGGCGAAACGCGGCGATGGCCACCAGCCGCTTCGAATAGTCGCTCTCATTGGCCATAACAAACGACGCGAGACGGTTGGCGAGATCGCGCTCCGGTCCGGGTTCGAGGAGCGCCTGATCGAGCGGGCCGTCGCCCTCGAAATGGGCCTGCTTGAGAATATTGCGAATGCGTTTGCAGGCGGCCGCGAGGGGCTCGAAATCCTCGGTCGGCCGGACCCCAGCCAGCGCGGCTAAACGCGCTTCGACGTCCGCAAGCGTGCTGACGCCTGAGGCGAGCACGGCATTGACCTCATCGTATTTGTAGCCGCGGACCTCGCGGAAGTAGTGTTGAACGCGCTCCAGCATGAACGCGTGCAGCTCGCCGGTGACGAGCTGATCGAGCAAATAGTCGAGCTTGGCTTCGGCCAGAATCTTGACCACTCCCTGCGCCGCTCGGCGAAGAGCGAAGGGGTCCTTCGAACCACTGGGGATCAGCCCCACGGAGAAGCAGCCTCGCAGCGTGTCCAGCTTATCCGCCAAAGCGACGATTTGGCCCTCAGGCGTCTCAGGGATGGAATCCTCCATGCTGAGCGGCTGGTAATGTTCGTAGATGGCTTGGCTGACGGGCTCCGGCTCGCCCTGGGCTTTCGCGTACAACCCCCCAATGATGCCCTGAAGGTCGGTGAACTCCTTAACCATTTCGGTGGTCAGATCGCATTTGCACAACTCGGCCGCGCGCTGGGCGTGGGCGTTGCCGCCGAGCTCTTTGACTAACTCGACGACCCGATTGGTTTTTTCCAGATAAGTTCCGAGTTTGGCCTGGAAGGTGACATGCGAGAGATCGTCGCCGCGATCGACCAGCTTCTTCTGTTGATCGACGTTCCAGAAGAAGCGGGCGTCGTTGAAACGGGCTCTGAGCACACGCTCATTGCCATGCTTGACGACACCATCGGGGTCGGCGCTGGTGTTCATGACCGCCACGAAGTGCGGCGCTAGTCTACCAGGCGCGGATTCAACGGCGAAGTATTTCTGGTGATGGCGCATCACCGTGGTGAGCACTTCGGCGGGTAATTCCAGGTAGGCCGGATCGAAATCGCCGCGGATGGCGGTGGGGTATTCGGTGATGAAGGTGAGAGTCTCCAGCAAATCAGCATCAATTTTCGCTCCGAGGTTGGACGCCTCGGTTTCGATCTTGTGACGTCGCTCGTGCGCGGAGAGAATGACGAAGCTCTTCCGCAACTCGGCTTCGTAATTGGCCGTAGTCACGGGGATGGAAGATGACCCGAGGATGCGGTGGCCGCGCGTGACGTTTCCACTTTTCACCCCGGCGATCTCGAAAGGAATCACTTGATCGCCCAGGAGCGCGACGATCCAGCGGATGGGGCGAATGAAGCGGGGACCGGTCTTACCGCCGGTCCAGTACATGGTTTTTGGCCATTGAAGGCCGAGAATGTTACCGGGCAGGGTCTCGGCGAGGACATCAATCATCGGACGACCTGGAATTGCAAGATGCAACTCGTAGTAGTCGCCGTTCCGCACCAATGCGCTAGGATCGGCGCCGTGTTTCCTGGCGAAGGCCGCTACGGCCTGCTCTGGTGCCATGACTCCGGGCCCTTTTATTTTCCGCGTGCTATCCGCCTGCCGCTCGACCATGTCGGATGCCCACACAGCCAAGCGCCTGGGCGTTGCGTCCGCCTTCAACTGGCCCACATACATTGCCCTGAGCTGATCGAGGGCCTTAGGGATCATCCAGTGCGGAATTTCCTCGGTGCCGATCTCGAGCAGGAAGTCGAGGCTCATGCGGCGGACTCCTGCTGCGCGTCCAGGCTCTGTTGATCGACCCACAGCTTCGCCGTTCCCACGGCGAGATCGCGCACGCGCTTGATCACGCCGACTCGTTCGGTCACCGAAATCGCGCCGCGCGCGTCCAGCAGGTTGAACAAGTGCGAACACTTGAGCACCTGATCGTAGGTGGGCAAGACGGGGAAGCGATGCTTGTCCGGATACTTGGCGTAAGCCGCGAGCAACTCCTTGCATTCGGCTTCATGCTCGCCCAGCAAGCGCCAAAGTCGCTCGACATTGGCCATCTCGAAGTTGTAGACCGAGAATTGAAGCTCGTCGGCCAGGCGCACGTCGGAATACTTGAAGCCGGGCGCCCAGGTGATGTCGTATACGCTATCGACGCCTTGAAGGAACGCGGCCAGCCGTTCCAGACCGTAGGTGATTTCGGCTGGAACCAGATCCAGATCGAAGCCGCCGCACTGCTGGAAATAGGTGAACTGCGTGATTTCGAGGCCATCCAGCATCACCTGCCAGCCCACGCCCCAGGCGCCTAAAGTCGGCGCTTCCCAGTTGTCCTCTTCCAGCTTGAGGTCGTGCTTAGCGAGGTCGATGCCGATGGCTTTCAAGCTTCCCAGGTATTGATCGATCACGTCATTGGGAGTGGGTTTGAGGATCACCTGCAACTGCTGGTGCTTGTAGAGGCGGTTGGGATTTTCGCCATAGCGGCCGTCGGCCGTGCGGCGGCTGGGCTGGACGTAAGCGACTCGATACGGCTTGGGTCCCAGCACCCGCAGAAATGTTTCCGGGGCCATGGTCCCGGCGCCAACCTCGACGTCGTAAGGCTCCTGAATAATGCAGCCGCGCTCGGCCCAATATTTTTTCAGTTTGAAAACGGTTTCTTGAAATGTATCCATGCGAAGTGTATCCATGAGCCGGCTACAGGGCTTCCAGCAGCGGAACGGTTAGAAATCGGCGTTCGACGTGTTGTTCCATGGCGCGAATCAGAAGGCGGCGCAGGTCCGCGGCGGTGCTTTTGGTCCAGGTTCTGGGGGCGAGGCTCTTGAGCGGCTTGACGAACATTTCTTCGGCGATCTCGCCCGATTCGCGGCTTACGCGCAACTCCGGAAATACGCCGGTCAGCCGCACGGCCCACAGACTGACATACAAAATCGCGGTCCACACGTCGCCGCCGCCGCGCAAATAATCCAGTGCGGATGCTAGCAGGCGGAAAAATTTCTCGTTCGGCTCATGCGGTGGCAGTAAATGCTCGGCCACTTCGGCGAAATAATCCAGCGCGATGCCGCGCGTGTAGTCGGACTGCATGGCGAACGGCGACTCGATCAACTCGCAACCGGACAGATTGACCAGATCCCGATTCTCGCGTTCGAAGTAGGCCATATGGACGCGCGACAACCTCTCCAGGCCGGCTCCGAATGGACTCTTGGGCTTGCGGGCGCGACGAGCCACGCCGCGCAGCTTGCCCTGGTCACGCGTGAAAAAACTCACGATCAAATCCGCTTCCCGGAAGGGGTAGGTGCGCAGGACAAACGTCTCGCTCACCCGCGCAGGCATAGAATCGGCGCAAAGAACTAGGGTAACACGGGCACGGCCCGGCCGTGCTTCGGCCTTCTCAAAAGCTACGTGAGTTTCGCGCGCACCCGCTCGCTCAGAGCCTTTCCGTCCACTCGCTTGCCGGCGAGCTTGGCCTGCGCCGCCTTCATGACCACGCCCATCTGCTTGAGGGAGGTGATTCCGGTTTCCGTCAAAGCGGCGGCGACGGCGGAGTCCATCTCGGCTTCGGTGGGCGAGGAAGGCATGTAGGACTCGATGATCTTCAGCTCCGCTTCTTCCTTGTCGGCGAGTTCGGGACGATTGCCTTTGCGGAACATGTCGGCCGATTCATGCCGCTGCTTCACCAGGGTATTGAGCACCTGAAGCTCGGTGGGCTCGTCCAGAGGCTTCATGGAATCGATCTCGTGCTTCTTGAGCGCGGTCTTGATCATGCGCAAGGCGTCGAGGCGCAGTTCCTCGCGGCCTTTCATGGCCGCGATCATGTCTTTTTGGATTTGATCGAGTAGTGGCATGCTTGAACTTCAGTCTACTCCTCGAAAACTTCAGGAACACCTCGCCGCAGCCCAGCCGTGCAAACTTTCATCGCTCGTTGCGGCAACCAAAGGTAGCCACAGTCTACTCGTGGCGCAAAGCGTTCATGGGATCGACGCGCATGGCGCGCCGCGCGGGGATGTAGCAGGCTCCCAGGGCGACCAGGGTCAACAGCAGCGTCACCCCGATGAAGGCGAGCGGATCGGTCGCGCTGGTCATGAGAACCACACGTTTTAAGACGCGCGCCAGCGCGAGCGTGAGCACGAGTCCAGCCAGCACCCCCACGGCGACCAACGTGACGCCTTGGCGCAGCACCAGGCGCAGAATGTCGATGGGTTTCGCGCCCATGGCCATGCGAATGCCGATCTCGCGAGTGCGCTGCGCCGCGCCATAGGACACCACTCCGTAGACACCCACCATGGCGAGAATCAATCCCAATGCGCCCATGGCCGCGGCCTGACTGGCGCCGAGGCGAAAGATGAGAAAGCCTCCCAGTCCCGACAGCGCGCGGCGCATCGTTTGTAAATCGGTAATCGGCATGTCCGGGTCGAGCGCGTGGATTTCCCGCTCCACGCGCGCGCGCAACTCCTCCGGCGCGCCGCTATTGGGCAAAGCTAGCGACCGGACTTGTAGCACCCGCATCGAGGTGTAGTTCTGCGCCAAAGGCACGTAGAAGTACGGAAGCTGGCTTTCATACACCGCCACGTATTTGCCGTCCTGGGCTACGCCCACCACCTGCCACGGAGGCGAATCCGGCGAGCCTGTGTGGAAACGCTTGCCGAGCGGGTCCTGGTTGGGCCAATAACGCGCCGCCATGGTCTGGTTGACGATGGCCGCGCGGGGCGCATGCTCGTCGTCGGATTCGGCGAAAGCGCGCCCGCGCAAAATGCGGATCTGCATGGTGTCGAAGTAGGAGGCATCCACCATGTTGGCGCCAATCACCAGAGGTTGGGCGTTGGGGTCGACGGCTCGGCCCTCGATGTAGACAGCCTGCGAATTGCCGTAGTAGCCCAACGGGACGCCGAAGGCGAGGCTGGCCGATTGCACTCCGGGCAAAGCGCGCACGCGGCGCTCCAGCTCGCGATAGAAGTCCTTGGTGCGCTGCTGGTCGTAGCCGGCCCATTCCGGGTCCATGCGTGCGTTCAACAAATGATCCGGCGAGAAACCGACATTCAGATTTTGCGCGTTCTGCAAACTCCGCATGAACAAACCGGCGACGATCAACAGCACCAGCGAGCCGGCCACTTGCCCGACCACCAACGCGCTGCGCACCCGCTGGCGGCCCGGACCTCCGGAGGCTCCGCGGGCGCCATCGTGCAGCGCCGCGCCCGCGTCGGTCCGGGCAGCGCGCCAAGCCGGCCAAATCCCGATCAGGATTCCGGTGGCCACCGCCGCGCTCAAGGCGTACGCAAACACGTGCCAGTCGAAGCTGAAATCGAGCAGCGTCGGGAAATCCGTGGCCAGGTCGATGGAAGATGCAAAGCCGTCGCTGCCCCATTTCCCGAGAATCAATCCGCCCACTGCGCCGAGCATGGCCAGCAGCAGGCTTTCCGTCAGCGCCTGGCGGATCAGACGCCCGCGGCCGCTTCCCAAAGCCGCGCGAATGGCCAGCTCACGCTGCCGCACGGTTCCGCGCACCAGCAGCAGATTCGCCACATTCATGCACGCCAGCGCCAGAACCACCGCGGCAAGAAGCAGCAAGAACGCCTCGGGGTTGTGCTGGGCCAGCATGCTCGCCGGCGTCGGCCGCGCTTCCGGCTCCGGCATCAGCCGCACGGAGATGCCGGTGTCGGTGGCCGGATACTGCTGTTCGATGCGCCGCGCCAGCACGTCCACCGAGCTCTGCGCCGCACGCAAACTCACGCCCGGTTTCATGCGGCCGAACACCGTCAGCGATCGCCGCCCCCGATTGGTGAACAGCGTGTCGTCGTAGCGGTAAGCGCTCAGCGGCAGGTAGCCTTCCAAGTCCAGGCCCGCGTAAGGTCCGTGAAATTCCGGGGGCGTCACTCCCAGCACCCTGGCCGAAACGCCGTTCAAGCGGATCTGCTGGCCGACGATATCGGGCCTGCCTCCATACCGCTTCTGCCAGAACGCATAGCCCAGCACGATGGTCGAATCCGCGCCCGGGTTCTCTCCCTCGCCCGGTTCAAACAGGCGGCCCACGGCGGGGCGAATCTCCAGCGCGGAGAAGAAATTTCCAGTGACCTCGCAGTACATGAAGGGGAAGGGTTTTCCTCCGATGCTGATTCCGCCTTGATCGATCGTGAATCCGAACAGGTCGCTGAAGCGGTCCGCCTGTTTTCGGAAATCCTGGAGCGCTGGAAAGGAGAAGCGGTAGCGGAATCCGGTTTCATCGCCCTTGGTTTGCGCCGCGAGCACCACGATCTGCTCCGGGTTCGGCGTCGGCAGGGGTTTCAGCGTGCCGTACACCAGGCTGAAGATGGCCGTATTCGCGCCGATCCCCAGCGACACGGTGAGCACCAACAGCAGCGTGAATCCCCAGTTGCCCCAAAGCTGGCGGGACGCGTAGCGAAGATCTTGAAGGAGGGATTGCATGGGGTGTTCAGTATGGCGTGTTACAGTCCAGTTTAGTAAATCGCGCGCCGGACCAGATGCCGCATGCTCCGCCTCTGGTATCCTGAGATTTCATCCCTCCATGCACATCAAAAAACAAACTTATTACACATCCGCGGCGGTCTCGAACATTCGATGAAGATCCTAGTTGCCGAGCCGCTGGCCGCCGCGGGAATTGAACTGCTCAAAGCGCAGCCGGGTTGGGACGTTGTGGTCGCCGATCCGAAAACCTACGCGAAAGACCTCCACGACGCGGATGCACTGCTGGTGCGGAGCGCCGTCAAAGTGAATCAGGACGTGCTGTCGAAAGCTCCCAAGTTGAGGGTGATCGGGCGCGCCGGCGTGGGCGTCGATAACGTCGATCTCAAGGCCGCCACCGCGGCCGGCGTTCTGGTGATGAACACGCCCGGCGGCAACGCCGTATCGGTGGCGGAGCATACGCTGGGACTGATGCTGGCCATGGCCCGCTCCATTCCGCAAGCCAACGCCTCCACCAAGGGCGGCAAGTGGGAGAAGAAGAAATTTCTCGGTACGGAGCTGCGCGGCAAGACCCTGGGCGTGATGGGCCTCGGCAGCATCGGCCGTGAAGTGGTGAAGCGCGCGCGAGCCTTCGGGATGAAGATGGTCGCCACCGATCCCTTCGTCAGCTCCCAAAGTGCCGCCGATCTCGGCATCACCCTGGTCAGCCGGGAGGAACTGTACGCGCAGAGCGACTACATCACGCTGCACGTTGCGCTGACCACCGAGACGCAGGGCATGATCAATGACACGACGCTGGCCATGATGAAGAAGGGCGTGCGCATCGTGAATTGCGCCCGCGGCGAGCTGATGGATGGCGACGCCCTACGCAGGGCCATCGAATCGGGTCATGTGGGCGGCGCCGCGCTGGACGTGTTCCAAACCGAGCCTCCCGCGGCGGGCGAGCCTCTGCTGGCGCTCGAAAGCGTGCTGGCCACGCCTCACATCGGCGGCTCGACCGAGGAGGCTCAGGAGATCGTGGGCGTGCGCATCGTCGAGCAGGTTGTGGAGTATCTGCAACATGGCGTCGCGCTCAACGCCGTCAATGTCCCGGCCATGACCGCCGAACAATATCGCGCCGTGGGCCCGTATATCGACCTGGCGGAGCGCCTGGGCAATTTCGCGGCTTACGTGGCCACCGGCAATCCTAGTTCAGTCCGGCTGATTTATACAGGCAAGATCGGGGAGCAGAATACCGCTCTGGTGCGCAACGCTGGGCTGGCCGGCGTGCTGAGCCGGTCGCTGGAACGGCGCGCCAATGTGGTCAACGCGCTGCAATTGGCTAACGACCGCGGCCTGACCTACGCGGAGCAGCACGAGAAGCGAGTGGGCCCCATGGATTCCGTGCGCCTGGAGCTGGTTACCGACACCGGCGTGACCAGCGTCGAAGGAACTCTGGTGATGGGGCAGCCGCGCCTGCTGCGCGTGGATGGAATCCGCTGCGAGGCACCGCTAGCGGGGCATTTGCTGTTTTCGAGAAACGCCGATGTGCCGGGAGTGGTCGGGCACTTCGGAACCGTGCTCGGAAAGCACAAAATCAACATCGCCCACTTTTCCCTGGGACGGCAGGACACGCCCTCCAAGCCCGGCGCGCCGCTCGAAGCCATTGTGGTGGTGGAGACCGACACCGCTGTTTCGGAAGCCGTGATCAAACAGATCCTCGAAAACAAGGACATTATTACCGCCCGAATCGTCGAATTTAAGGCTTAACAGCCTTTGGGATTCGTGGATTACGCGAAGACAGCCGGGTCAGCGAGATCGCTTTTGCATGATTTCGGAGATGACGGCCTGGGACACGCGAAAACTGGTTTTCCGTAGGTGAGCAACCGCCTGGTCGAAATTCACGAGCCCGGCCTGATCGGCTTCGTCAAGCACGGAGAGCGTGCCGGCAACCCTCAGCCCTCTGCGAACTGCCTCCTGCCGTCCGGCCTGCTCATCAATGAGTAGTACCTCGGCATGCATTTCAGTTGCGAGAGCTATCGCCTCGGTTTCTCCCAGATCAAGGTGTGCAACGGTCAGGCTGTCTCTCGGGCTAATAACCTCCAGCCATTTAGGCGGATCGCTGGCCCAGTCTCGAACCGGTGTCGGTGCGAGCGGATGCTTGAGCTCTGCCAGAACGGCAGGAGGAATCAGAATTCGCGTGTACAGCCGCGTTAGCAGATCGATCTGCTCAATGAGAACGAGGTAGTTAATTGGCGAAGTGTCTGCGACGACAACCATGTCGAGAGCCGGCTCAAAGCTGAGCTTCTTTCGCTCGGAGCTGGCGCAGCGTCTCCCGGTCCTGCTCGAAATCCGCCACCGTCAAATCGTAAACTTCGTGCTCCTTCAAAAAGGCGTCCACCTGCATTCGCGTTTCGAAACCGAGCAGCCTGCGAAGCTGAGCCGCCGTAAGCGCCTTGGACCGGTATGCTTCAAGTGCCAGACTTTCCATTGCCGCACGAGGCAGGTCCTTCCACCTGGATCCGAGTCCCTTTGCGATGTCTTCCGGCAGTTCCAACGTGATCTGCATGGTGACGTCCTTCAATCTATTATCTCAAGCCTCGGCGGTTTCGGCCATGCCTACCTGAAGAAGCTTTTTTGCGTGGTTTACACAAGGATATTACCGCCCGAATGGTGGAATTCAAGCCGTAGCCGGCAGCGCGCAGCCAGCCCCTCGGCTTGAGACGCCGGATCCCGCAGAACTGATACTTTAGAAGCGTGGAAACCGTGAAGGTTGATCTGCCAGCCGCTCTCCTAACGGGCGACTAGCCTTGACGTTTCCAATTTGTCTCCAGAAGCGGCACGGCTCCTCGCCCTGGAGCTGGGCTTTGCCACACTCCCCTCGCCGCCTTCATGGATTTCGGCAGCGCATGAGGTTTCTCCGATCCGTTACGGCCAGACTGAACTGGAAGAAGATCGCCGCACATTGGCCGACCTCGGTCTGTGAAAGCGAGGGGACCTGCCCGATGACAACCGAACAGAAACCCCTCCCTATTATTCGCCTGACTGCTTAAGAAAGGGCCAATGATCGCAGATTGTAGGCAAGCTTCCCTTTGCGGAGCCGCCATCCCACTGTAGTCTTCCGGCGTACGTATGTTCGTTGAGATGATTGAGATAAGAGCCGGCCATCTCAAGCGCGCATATCAGCGCATGTATTTCATCGCCTCCGCCTGCGTACCGAGTCACTTCTTGATCTCCGGTCAAATGGTAGGTGCAGCCGTAGTATCCGGAAGGCTCCCGAACAGGCCGCTCAAAGGACAGTATCAATTCCAAGTCGCTGTCCGGCGGCTCGATGTAATATCGTCTCGTTGCGATAATCTCGGTTGAATCGTCCACGTTCAATTCCTCATCAAGGATGCAGCTTTTTCGCTGCCGCCACGTAGGGGCGCGCCGCTGATAACGCCTCGTTCCACTGTGGCGGCGGAGCTTCCGAAGCCAGCCGCAACAGCCCCAGCGCCACGGCTCGATCGAAGTTCGCCATGTTGGCGTAGTCGATCTTTTCCCACTCGTCGCCGACTTTGTGGTAATCGGAATAATCGTCGGCGACATACAGCGTATGCGACGGCACGCCGGCCCGTGCAAGCGATAGATTGTCGCTGCGCGCGAAGAAATCTCCCTTGCTGGGGAGATCCTTCTTGATCGGGACCCCGATGGGTTGGGCGGCCTCGTTCAAGATCGCTCCCAGATTGGAGTAGTCGAAGCCGGTCACATATCCCACCCCGATCTGCTTCCCGTTCGTCGCGTCGGTGCGGCCCACTTGCTCCAAATTCACGCAGGCAATCGTCCTCTCCAGGGGCTCCAGCGGATGAGCGGCGTAATAGCGTGAGCCCAGCAGGCCCTTTTCCTCCCCGTAGAAAGCTAGGAACAGAATGCTGCGTTTGGGACGCTCCGGCGCAGCCGCCAGCGCCGAAGCGATTTCGATCACCGAGACCGTGCCGCTGCCGTCGTCGTTGGCGCCGTTGTATATTCGATCGTCTCCGTTCGGCCGCATGCCGAGGTGATCGTAATGCGCGCTCAGGATGACGTACGTGTCCGCAAGGGCTGCATCCGAGCCTCGCAACAAGCCTGCGACGTTTCGCACAGCTTGGTCTTTCACTTTCGCGTCTTGAAAGTAACCGTCGCCTCCAACTGGATCGAGACCCGCTCGGCGGAACTGCGCGGCGATGTATTCAGCGGCGAGGTCCAGTCCTCGCGAGGGCGTGTCGCGCCCTTCCAGCAAGTCCGAAGCAAGAAAGGAAAGGCTCCCGCGCAGCGAATTCTCGGAGATACTGTTGACTACGGCCTGCTGCTCGGGAGTGAGCGAGGCAGCGGCCAAAAGGACCACGGTTAGTGTGGCGCACGCACTCATGCGTGCCGCGTCGCCACTCCTGGCGACGCCCATCCTCAGCCCGTTCTCTACCCACCACCACGGTGTCGAGAAGAGTCTCGACACGGCGCGCATGAGTGCGCGCGCCACGCATACCCGGTCTACTGATTGTCGTTGTACTCTTCGAGCCATGCCATCTGAATCCGTTCGAGCTTGGCTTCGTTGGATTTCAGCGGATCGTCGTCGAAATCCACCAGCTCCGTGATCCACTTATGCAGATCCGTGAACCGGACATGGGTCGGGTCCAGATCCGGAAACTCTTCGTATAGCGCCAGAGCGATGTCGTCCAGATTGCTCCACGTGAGCTTAGGCATCGATTTTGGTACCTTTGAGCGCCTTTTCGGCCACGGAGTTGATGATGGCCTCGGCCAGGCTCTGGGTAGCCTGGTCGATGCCGTCGATCTTGTCGCGAATCAGCATGTGGTCGTCACTATGATAGACCACCAGAAGCTCGTTTACGGCGCGGTCAATGGCGGCGCGTTCGTCTTCGCTGAGCCCCAGATAGGCCTCTTCGTGGCGCGCCTTGTCGACGGCGGCCATCACCGCGTCCGCTTCCACGCGAGCCTCGCGAACCTGCCGCTCCGTCAGATCCTGCTGCGCTTTCTCGAAGGATTCCAGGATCATCGCCTCCACCTGCTGGTCCGTCAAGCCGTAGGACGGCTTCACGTCCATGCTGTGCTCCTTGCCGGTGCGCAGGTCTTTGGCCGTGACATTCAGAATGCCGTTGGCATCGATCAGAAACCGCACTTCGATGCGCGCCATCCCGGCTTGCATCGGCGCGATGCCCTTCAAGTCGAAGCGGGCAAGACTGCGGCAATCTTTCACCAACTCGCGCTCGCCCTGGACCACGTGGATCAGCACGTTGGTCTGCCCGTCCACGGCGGTGGTGAACGTCTCGGTGGCCGACGCGGGGATGGTGGAGTTGCGGTGAATCAGCTTGGACACCAGTCCGCCCATGGTCTCGATCCCCAGCGAGAGCGGCGTGACATCCAGCAGCAGTTTATCCTGCACGTCGCCCGCGAGAATGCCGGCTTGCACGGCTGCGCCCAGCGCCACCACCTCATCCGGGTTGAGCTCGGTGTGCGGCTTGGCGCGGAACAACCGCTCCACAGCAGATTGCACCAGAGGAATTCGCGTGGACCCGCCCACCAGCACCACTTCGTCGATCTCATCGACTCTAACGCCGGAGTCTTGAATACAGGCGCGGCAAGGCCCGAGGGTACGATCCACGATCGGCTGGATCACGCGGTCGAACACATCGAGGGTCATCTCACGCTGGTAGCGCTTTCCATGAAATTCGAGATCGATCTTGGCTTGCGGGACGAACGACAGCTCTTCCTTGGCCTTGATCACAGCGCGGCGCAGAAGCTGGACGGCCCCGGGATTACCCGAAATGTCCTCGCCCCATTCGCTGCGGATCTCTTCAAGCGCGATGTTCATCAGCAGATGATCGATATCGTCTCCGCCCAGGTGCGTGTCGCCGTTGGTGGCCAAAACTTCGAAGATGCCTTCATGCAGCCGCAGGATGGAGATGTCGAACGTACCCCCGCCCAGATCGTACACCGCGACAATGCCATCCCTGCGTTTGTCGAGTCCGTAGGCCAGCGCTGCGGCGGTGGGCTCATTCACCAGGCGCAGGACTTCGAGACCGGCGATGCGCCCCGCGTCCTTGGTGGCCTGGCGCTGCGCATCGTTGAAATACGCGGGCACGGTGATGACGGCTTGCGTGACCGGCTCGCCCAACGCCGCCTCGGCGTCGTTCTTCAGCTTCAGCAGAACGTGCGCCGAAACCTCCGGCGGCGTCATGATTTTTTCACCCAGGCTCAATTGCAAAACGCTTTCGCTGCCTTCGGCCAAGCGGAACGGAAACAGCTTGAGCTCTTCGCCAATATCCGCGAGACCGCGGCCCATCAGGCGTTTCACCGAATACACGGTTCGCTCCGGATGCGTGATCAGCATCTCGCGAGCGGGTTCACCCGCGATCACTTCACCCGATTCCGTCGCGGAAACCACGCTGGGCACGATGCCCGAGAGAATGCGCGGTCCGGTCAGCTCCATCACGGCCACCAGGCTGTTGGTGGTGCCCAGGTCGATGCCTACGATTTTGGACGTTGACTCGCCGAAATCAATTTGAAAGGTGGACATTCAGTTCCTTGTCGACATCACGCAGCAGGTTGGAGATATAGCGGCGGCGGTTCAGGCTGGTGGCGATTTCATCAAGCGTTTCCTGGCCGCCTTCGGCGTCCTGGCGCGTGAACAAAGCCGCTAACCCCGAGTCAATCTCAGCCTGCATCTCTGTAAACCGCTCCCGCGCCGAGTCCAGTTGTGGCCGCGCCGATTCATCCCCGCCGCGTATTTCCTCCAGCGCCATGTTGAGCTCGAAGACTTCTTCGAGCAGCTCCGGCGGAACGTCCTTGGAAAGCTGGATGCCGCGCTCGCTCAAGAAATACTCGGCGCGCGGAACCGGTTGGCGCAAGGTTCGAAAAGCGTCGTTGAGTTGCGCCATCCGGTCCTCGGCAGCCGATCCGACCAGGTCGGGATGCGTCTCCCGAGAGCGCTCGTAGAATCGCTTCCTGAGGTCTTCGAGGTCGAGCGCCAACTTGGGCTCCAGCCCCAGCGCTTCGTAATATCGCATCCTTAGAGTTGGCAGGTCATAGACCTGCCCCACCACAGCCTGTTCATGATTTGCGGCATTGTACTGCTTCGTGGGGCAGGTCTGCGACCTGCCATTTCCTTAAGTCGAGAACGAAGTTCCGCAGCCGCAGCTCTTCTTGGCGTGGGGATTCTCAAACACAAACCCGGAATGGATCAGAGAATCCTTCCAATCCAGAGTCATGCCGTCCAGGAACACCATGCTCTTAGGATCGATGAAGACGCTGACATCGTCGAAGTTAAGCACTTTGTCCGTGGCCCGGGGCTTGGGATCGAACTTGAACAGGTAGCTGAGACCGGAGCAGCCGCCGCCCAGCACGCCCAGGCGCAGCCCTCCCTGGACGCCTTCGCGCTGGAAGGCTACGCGGATCTTCTCCACCGCCTTGGGGGTCACCGTCACCATCGGCTTACGAGTTCACCCCCACGGCTTGGCTGCGGCCGGCGGTCTTTTTCTTGTAATCCCCGATGGCGGCCTTGATGGCATCCTCGGCCAGAACGCTGCAATGGATCTTCACCGGAGGCAGGCTCAGCTCGTTGACGATGTCGGTGTTCTTAATTTCGAGCGCCTCATCGACGGTCTTGCCGCGCAGCCATTCGGTGGCGAGCGAGGAGCTGGCGATGGCGCTGCCGCACCCGAACGTCTTGAACTTGGCGTCCTCGATCACGCCCGTTTCCGGGTTCACCTTCACTTGCAGCTTCATCACGTCGCCGCACTCGGGCGCGCCCACCATGCCCGTGCCCACGTTGGGATCGGCCTTGTCCATCGAGCCGACGTTGCGGGGATTGTTGTAATGATCCAGAACCTTGTTTGAATATGCCATGTTGTTCTCCCTCTCAGTTTCTTCGAGCGCACAGGGCGCAGCCCGTTGTGCGCGGTTCAATCAGTGTGCAGTCCATTGGACTTTGGTCAAATCGATTCCTTCTTTGTGCATCTCGTACAGCGGCGAAAGCTCGCGCAGCTTCTTCACCACGTCGATCACCTTCGCGGTCACATAATCCACTTCTTCCTCGGTATTGAAGCGACCGAGCCCGAAGCGGATCGAAGAATGCGCCAGATCGTCGCCCGCCCCCAGAGCCTTCAGCACGTAGCTGGGCTCGAGCGTCGCCGAAGTGCATGCCGATCCGCTCGACACCGCAATGTCGTTGATGCCCATCAGCAGCGATTCGCCTTCCACGTAGGCGAAGCTGATGTTGAGATTGTTGGGCAGCCGGTGCTCCATCGTACCGTTTATGTAGACTTCGTCGAGCGAAGCCAGCAAGCGGTCCTTCATCTTGTCGCGCAGATACTCCATGCGCTTGATTTCCTCTGGCATTTCGGCCTTAGAAAGCGCGCAGGCTTCACCCAGCCCCACGATTCCCGGCACGTTCAGCGTGCCCGAGCGCATACCGCGTTCGTGCCCGCCGCCGTCGATCTGCGCCGTCAATTGCACCCGTGGATTCCGGCGGCGCACGTACAGCGCGCCCACCCCCTTGGGCCCGTACATCTTATGCGCGCTGATGGACAGCAGATCCACGTTATCCTTGATCACGTCCACCGGGACCTTGCCCACCGCCTGGGTCGCGTCCGTATGGAAGAGCACTCCGCGCTCCTTGGCGATTTTTCCGATCTCGGCAATCGGTTGCAGCACGCCGATCTCGTTATTGGCATACATGATCGTGATCAGGATGGTCTTGTCCGTGATCGCGTCTCGAAGCTGATCCAGGTCCACCAGGCCGTTCTGCTGCACCGCCAGATAGGTCACCCGTATGCCGTCTTTTTCCAGGCGCTTGCAGGTGTCCAGCACGGCTTTGTGCTCGGTCGCGGCAGTGATGATGTGGTTGCCCTTCTCGGCGTACATCTCGGCGACGCCCTTAATCGCCAGATTGTTGGATTCCGTAGCTCCGCTGGTGAAAACGATCTCCTTGGCGGTGGCGCCGATGATGGCCGCAATCTGCTTGCGGGCTTTCTCGGTCGCTTCCTCCGCCTCCCAGCCGAAGCTGTGATTGCGGCTGGCCGAGTTGCCGAACACAGTGGTGAAGTACGGCCGCATCGCTTCGAACACGCGCGGGTCCACCGGGGTGGTGGCGTGATTGTCCATGTAGATCGGAAGTTTCATCTTGTATTCGTTTCCATTCCGCCGATTTGTATCCCAGTAGATCGGATGCCGGAAGGTATGGCAGGGATGGTTAATTCCTCCTGCGACATGTCGGAAATGCTGATTCCCGACAGCAACCGCAGAATTCCTTCGTGAACTTTCCGCAGAGGCTCGCGCACGGGGCACAGGCTGCTTTGATCGCACTGCACCGGCTCGGCGTGCTCGGTGAAACAGTGGGTCAGAATGATGGGGCCGTCCAGCGTCCGGATCACATCCAGCGCGCTGATTTCGTGCGGGTCGCGAGCCAGCCTATAACCGCCGTTGGTCCCCTGCTCGGAAAGCAGCAAGCCCGCCTTCACCAGCTTTTGCAGGACTTTCGAAAGCAGTGGCAGCGGGATCCGGTAGGCCTCCGAAATGTCCTTGGCGGACGCGCTCGACCGACGCCCTGTCGCCAGATGCCGCAGGGAGATCAGCCCATAGTCCGCTTTTTTGGTCAGCTTCAGCATGTAAGACCTATTTGGTCCTACTTGAGTCTACCAATCCTGTACTAACCTGTCAATGCTAGGTAAGTCTAACTATAGTAAGGGCGTATGGATTGGGCTAAACTTGAGGTCGTGCGACGTATTGCATCTTTGCTGGTACTCGCTGTAGCGCTGCCTTTGGTACTGGCGGCACAGATTAAGATCACCGTTCAGCTTTCCACCGCCGCCACCCAAGCCTTCGACAAGTATGTCGCGACCGCCGAGAAGCAAATGGACTGGAAGGCTCGAACTTCCGCCAAGCCGGGTGGCGACGTGGAGTTGACCGCCGTGGACAGCAGCCCCATCAATGTCCCGGACGGCATGATCCACGACTGGGTGGGAGGCGTCCTGATCCCCGGCGGATCCGTGGACAAGGCGCTGGCCATGTTTCGAGACTACGCCGGCTATAAGAAAGTGTTTGCGCCGGAGGTGCTCGATTCCAAGCTGCTTTCGCATGAGGGAGACCGCTGGGGCTCCTGGCTCCGTTTCGGACGCCGCGCCGGCGTGATAAATGTGACCTACGACGCCGAATACGCGAGTCAATATCGGTTTTTAAGGAACTCGGCGGGGGGCGGCGGGCGCTGGGCGATTGACTCGCGCTCGACGAAGATCAGCGAGCTCGATGACAACAACAAGCCGCTGCCGGAGGGCGCCAGCCAGGGGTTCCTGTGGCGCTTGAACTCTTACTGGCTAATTGAGCCTCGGCGCGAGGGTCTTTACCTGGAGTGCCGCGCGATTTCGCTCTCCCGAGACATCCCCAACGGACTGGGGTGGATCGTCCGGCCGATCATCGCCTCGCTGCCGCGCGATTCGCTAAAGGCGACGGTGGAAGAGGCGCGCAATGCCCTGCGGTAGTGGGGCAGGTCTCCGACCTGCCGTTTCGAGCTTATACAGAGCCGACGTGTCGCGGATCACCGCTTGTGCCAGAACGCCCGCCAGCTCCACGATTCCGATCGCGAAGCCGACGTCGAACTCGCCCCGACGACGAGATCTTCGGAGCAGCGGAGCCGGTGCCGCCCTGTTGTAGGCTTTCACGACGGTGCCGTCCTAGCGTGCGTGCTGGCTCACTTGGGGGTCGCGGACGACGACTTTGAGCGTCCCGCGAATGCCCCCGAGGCCAAGACCTGCCTGAGAAATTGGCGCAGGCCCGTGAGTCCCTGGGCCGGCAGTGTTCGATCTGCTCGGCAGACTCCAATTTGAATTGAAGGACGGTCACTGCGCGAGTTGCTCATTGAGGCAGTCCGTTATGGCGAGCAGCCCGAAGTGCAAGCCCGACTGACGCTCTCGGTCGCGGATGCCGTTCGTCGTTCGCGCCTCAAGGAATGCTCGACTGTTGAGCTGCTGAGGAGCAAGGTTAATTAACGCTTCGCAGTGACTATCCGGCAATATTTGGTCAATGGGAAGCTCTCTGCGAGATTCCAGTTGGTTCCCCGCGCGGCAATCATTGGAGTTCGTCGTTTGGCTGCAAGCGTGCATCAAAACACCCACGAAAGGGGCATGAATCATGCTTAACCACTGTAACTATAGAACAGCCCAGTTTATTGGGACCGCAGCAGTAGCTCTGGGCCTATGCGTCCCTCTGGCCATCGCCCAGGATCGAGGTCGCGACAATCAAGACCCTGATCGAGACAAGATGACAAGGATTGAACCCGGTACGAGCATCGTGGTTCGCACCAACGATGCTATCGATGTCGATCGGGGGAATGACCGGATTTATCGAGGCATCGTGGACCAGGACGTACGCGGTGAAAACGGCCGTATGGCCATTCCAAGGGGCGCTGGCGTGGAACTCAAGGTTCGGGTTGCTGCGGATAACGATCTGATTCTCGATCTCGAATCCATTACCGTGAATGGCGAGCGTTATGCTCTGAAGGCGGATGCCGATCGCGTTGAAGCCAAGCGCGACGACAGCCTGGTGGGCGCCATCCTCGGTGCAGTCGCTGGAGTACAGGTGCGGGGCCGGGCCGTGAGAGTTCCTCGGGATTCGGTACTTACCTTCCGCATTGACCGCGCACTGGTCGTAGGAGTCCCTGATCGCGGCTATGACCGCGATGGGAATCACTACCACGGCGAAGAGCGCTAGCCCTTAGCGGCGACTTGGGGGCGGGGGTCTTTGTCCCGCCATCCTTCGGCAGCGTTCGCCCGGTAAAGGTGAACAAACTGGAGTTGGTCATTACAGTAACCAATTTCCAATTTGAAGGAACCCCCATGACACCGCCAAGCTAAGACAACGATTTATCGAAGACGTGGAACTGCGCGGCCTCGCGCCCACCACACAACGAAGTTGCCTCCATGAAGTTGCCTCCATTACGTCTCCGATTTCGCGAAGTTCTACCAATACGAACCCTACTTGCTCCACGAGAAGAAGCTATCGCCGGAAAGCATCGACACCTTTGTTCCCGCCGTGCAATTCCTCTTTCTGGTAACGCTGGAGATGCCCTGGGGCAAGGACCGTTTTCCCCGGGGTGCGCCGCGCCAACAAGCTCCCAGTCGTGCTCAGTCCGGGTGCGCTTTTCGAAGGTCGCCAACAGGCTCAGGTTCGACCGGTTGGCGGGTTGGAAGGAGGTGTTGGAGGTCGTCATCGCCTGCTAAGACGTCGGGCAGAAGATTAAAATTACATAACCTAAGGTGCGATTCGCTATCATAGATCGGAAAAGGGCTATACATGGCAATCGCAACAGTGAATCCCGCCACGGGAGAACTAGTAAGAAGCTTCGAGCCGCTCTCGAACACGCAAATTGAAGAGAAGCTGCAACGGGCGGCGGAAACGTTCCCCAAGTTCCGCAAGCTTTCCTTCGCCCAACGCGGGGCGATGATGAACAAGGCCGCGCAGATTCTCGAAACCCAAAAAGAAGAGTTCGGCCGGATCATGACCACGGAGATGGGCAAGACGCTCTCGTCCGCTATCGCCGAGGCCGTCAAGTGCGCCGGGGCTTGCCGCTACTACGCCGAGAACGCGGAACGTTTTATGGCGCCGGAGAAGATCGACACGGGCGGGAGTCAGACCAGCCTCCTGTACCAGCCGATAGGCGCGATCCTGGCCGTGATGCCATGGAATTTTCCGTTCTGGCAGGTGTTTCGATTCATCGCGCCGAACCTCATGGCCGGCAACGTGGGGCTGCTGAAGCACGCCTCGAATGTTCCTCAGTGCGCGCTTCACATCGAGCAGATCATGCAGGAAGCCGGGTTTCCCGAGGGTGCGTTTCAGACCCTTCTGGTTGGCTCGCGGCAAGTCGATGGAATCCTGAAGGACGATCGAGTCGCTGCGGTGACGCTGACCGGAAGCGAAGGCGCGGGCATTGAGGTCGGCATTTCGGCGGCGAAGCGGATCAAGAAAGTGGTCCTGGAGCTGGGAGGCAGCGACCCATTTATCGTCATGCCCAGCGCGAATCTCGATAAGGCTGCCAGCACCGCGGTCACCGCCCGCATCATCAACAACGGGCAGTCCTGCATTGCCGCCAAGCGGTTCATCGTGGCCGAAGCCATCGCGGATGAGTTCGAAGGCAGTTTCGTCAAGAAGATGCGGGCACTGAGAATCGGCGATCCGATGGACCCGGCGACCGAGCTGGGGCCGCTATCGAGCGCCGATGCTCTCGACGGTCTGGATGCCCAGGTACAGGCCGCAATTCGCTCCGGCGCACGATTGCTGACCGGCGGCCGGCGCGCCCATCTTCAAGAAAAGCTCGGTCCAGGGAGCTTCTATGAGCCCACGGTGCTCACGGATATTTCCAAAGACTCGCCGGCGTATCGCGAAGAGTTCTTCGGCCCAGTGGCTTGCCTGTATCGCGTGAAGAGCATCGATCAGGCGATCGAGCTGGCCAACGACACCCCCTTCGGCCTGGGAGCGAGCGCGTGGACCAACGAGGAAGGCGAACGCGAACGATTCGTGAACGAGATCAACGCTGGAATGGTGTTCATCAACAAGATGGTCGCCTCCGATCCTCGCGCGCCCTTCGGAGGCGTCAAGCAATCCGGGTTTGGCCGCGAGCTGGGTGTCCACGGCATTCGCGAGTTTGCCAATATAAAGACGGTCTGGGTTGAGTAAGGTGGGGCAGGTCTGCGACCTGCCATCTTCTGGACCGATGGAAACGAAACAGGAATGACAAATCGCCTATGACAAATCTCGGATATGTAGGCTTGGGCGTGATGGGCGGGCAGATGGTGGCGCGGCTGCTCGACAAAGGCCACAGCGTGACGGGCTACAACCGCACCAAGTCGAAGGCGCAATGGCTCATCGACAAGGGCATGAAGTGGGCCGATTCCCCGCGCGAAGTGTGCGCGGCGGCCGACATCGTGTTTTCGATGGTGACGGATTCCTCGGCGCTGGAGAAGATCGCAGCCGGCGACAACGGCCTGCTCGCAGGGCTCGGCCCAGGTAAGGTTCTGGTCGACATGAGCACGGTTAGTCCGGCGATCAGTCGCGGGCTCGCCGAGCGGGTCCGGCAGCGCGGAGCGGACATGGTGGACGCGCCGGTTTCCGGCAGCGTGCTTACGCTTCAGCAAGGCAAGCTTTCGATCATGGTGGGCGGCCGGCGGGCGGCCTTCGATCTCCTTCAACCGGTGCTGCTCGATATCGGGCCCAAAGTGACGCACATGGGTGACAACGGGCTCGCGCTGGTGATGAAGATCGCGACCAACATCAGCCTGGTGGTGCAGATGCTCGCGTTTTCCGAAGGCGTGCTTTTGGCCGAAAAAAGCGGCATTGCGCGCGCGACGGCTGTGGATGTGCTGACCCATAGCGCCATCGCCTCGCCCATGGTTCAGTACCGCGGGCCTTTCGTCTTAGACATGCCGGAGGAAGCGTGGTTCAATGTAAATATGATGCAAAAGGACATGCTGCTGGCGTTCGAGCTGGGCCGGCAGGTGAGCGTGCCTCTTCCCACTTCAGCCGCCGCCAATGAGTATCTCACCACCGCGCGCGCCATGGGGCTCCAGGAGAAGGATTTCGCGATCGTATTCGAGGTGCTGGCGCGGATGTCCGGAATTTCAAAATTAGGAGCCGCAAAATGACGACCGCGACAACGCAGCCGGATCTGGCAGTCGACATCGAGCGCGGCCTGCGCATGTACCGGCGGATGGTCGCGATTCGCCTGTTTGAGGAGCGCGTCAACGATCTCTACACTCGTGCGCTGATGCCTGGCCTGGCGCATCTGTATCTCGGCGAGGAAGCGGTGGCCTCCGGCGTTTGCGAGGCTCTCCGGCGGGACGATTACATTACCAGCACGCATCGCGGCCACGGCCATTGTCTGGCCAAGGGCGCGGCGCCGGATCGAATGTTCGCCGAGCTGCTGGGCAAGGAAGCCGGCTACTGCAAAGGCAAGGGCGGCTCGATGCACATTGCCGATCCCGACACGGGCAATCTTGGCGCGAACGCCATTGTCGCGGGCAGCGCCGGCATCGCGACCGGCGCGGCGTTCTCGGCCAAGCGGCTGGGCACAGGACAAGTCGCGGTGTGTTTCTTCGGCGAAGGCGCGCTGGGGCAGGGAGTTCTCTACGAGGTAATGAACATGGCCGCGCTGTGGAAGCTGCCGGTCGTCTACGTGTGCGAAAACAATATGTACAACGAGTACACGCACTATTCCGAGACCATGGCGGGCGACCCGCTTACGCGAGCGGCCGGGTTCGGAGTCGCGGGCGAGAGCGTGGACGGGCAGGACGCCCGGGCCGTGTATGCGGCCACAGCCAAGCTGGTGGAGCGTGCGCGGCGCGGCGAAGGCCCGGCGTTTCTGTGGGCCAACACGTATCGCTACGCGGGCCATCACGTCGGCGACATCAGCCGCGATTACTATCGCTCCAAGCAGGAAGAACAGCAATGGAAGACCGAGCGCGATCCGATTCAGGTCCTTCGAGACTGGCTGCTTGACCAGCCAAGTGGGGCAGGTCTTCGACCTGCCATTTCCGAGCTCGATCAAATCCACGCCGAAGTTCAGGCCGAAATCGAGAAGGCCGTTCAATTTGCGGTGTCCGCTCCGTATCCGGACGCCTCCAAAGTCACCGAGGATGTGTATGCCTGAGGCAGCGATTGCAGCTCGTGAATTGACGCTGGGAGAAGCCGTGCGCGAAGCGCTGGCCGAGGAAATGCGCCGCGACCCACGCGTCTTCATCATGGGGGAGGACGTCGCCGAAGCCGGCACGGCCTTCAAGGTTTTGACCGGCATGGTAAAGGAGTTTGGTCCCGAGCGGGTTCTCGACACGCCTATTTCCGAAGCGGGATTCACCGGTATCGGCGTCGGCGCGGCCATGACCGGCCTGCGGCCTGTGGTCGACATCATGTTCGGCGATTTCGCCGGGCTGATCATGGACCAGATGGCCAACCAGGCGGCGAAAGTTCACTACATGTCCGGAGGGCGATGGAAAGTGCCCATGGTGCTGCGCACCACCTTGGGCGCGACGCGGCGCTCCGCCGCGCAGCATTCGCAATCGCTGCACGCCTGGTTCTGCCACATTCCGGGATTGAAGGTGGTGATGCCGAGTACTCCCTACGACGCCAAGGGCTTGCTGAAATCCGCCATCCGCGACGACAATCCTGTGGTGTTCTACGAAGACAAGATGATGTACAAGCTCAAGGGACCCGTTCCCGAGGAAGATTACACGATTCCACTGGGCGTCGCGGACGTGAAGCGCGCGGGCGAGGACGTCACTATCGTGGCCACCAGCAGCATGGTGCAGGTGGCTCTGGGCGCGGCGAAACTGCTGGAAGAGTACGATGTCAGCGCGGAAGTCGTCGATCCGCGCACGCTGTGGCCTCTGGATGAGCGGACTCTGATCGAATCGGCGAAGAAGACCTCGCGAGTGATCGTGGTCGATGAAGGCTACGAGCGCTACGGAGCCGCGGCCGAGCTCGCGACCGTGATTCAGGCCGGAGCGTTCTACGATCTCGAAGCGCCCGTGAAGCGCATGGCGGCGATGCACGTGCCGATTCCATTTTCGCCTCCGCTCGAAGATTCGACAGTGCCCACGGAGACATCCGTCTTCGAGGCCGCGCTGGCCCTCTGCGGCAAGGGGTGAAGGGCGGTCGGCTCGTGAGATCGATCACCCGGTCCTACAACGCAGGTCCATGAAGACGGTCGTTCCATTTCACGAACAGGCGGAACTCTTGAGAGAATCCAGCGGCTCCAACATCGAAAGGTCGCTCCTCAAGGCCGTGAAGGTGTTGGCTCTGTTTCGCATTCCTCACTACGTTCGCGGCGGGTTTGCCGTTCAGGAACACGGCTACCCCCGGTTCACCATTGACGTGGACATCATTGTGCCTGATGTAGACTTTGCCCGTGAAAAATTGTGCCTGAATGGCTTCAAGCAGAACCCAGGCTCCAAGATGACCGTGACCGACAGAGACACGAAAGTGGAAATCGATCTTCTGCCCGGCGGGGGCAAAGTCGATCCTGGTCCGCTTAGCCTTCCTGTTCCCACGCATGTATCCGATAAGCCGCAAATCCTTACGCTGGAAGGTCTGATCTCCTCCAAGTTGTCCACCTACATGGGTCGTGGAATTGACCGGGCGCAAGATTACGCCGATGTCGTGAAGCTGATCCAGGTGAACCGTCTGCCACGGAAGTACGGCGTTGATCCAAGGGTGCGTGATTTGTATCTCAAGATGTGGGATGAGCTTCACGCCAAGAAATTATAATGGCCGGATTGCGATCCTGCCGACGGACTGTGCAGAACCTTGAGTTGGGTCGGCTGACATCGCAGTCCGCCACGCTGGCGTACAATCGAGATTGCGCGACAGGCCCGGTTGGGAGAATTAGTGACGAATTTCGGCGAATACGTCGGTTTTATCTGGAATGTCGCGGATCTACTCCGGGGTCCCTACCGCCCCAACCAGTACGGACGCGTCATCCTCCCCATGACGGTCCTCCGGCGCCTGGACTGTGTTCTGGAGCCCACGAAGGAGAAGGTCCTTCGCAAGGCGGCGGAACTTAAGGGCCAGCCCGAATCGCTGGTCGAGACGCCAAAGGTTTTGCGAACGATGCCATGCAGTTCCTCGAATATCGGGCATCGGCGGTTGGCTTGGAAATAGATCTGTCGGCCCTCCACGGATTGGGTTAGAACTCCCGATCGCGAGAGCCGCTCCAAATCGCTCTGGACGGTTCCCGACCCGAGGCCCACAGCCTGGATGATGCGCCTCTGATAGAACCGCTCGTCGGGATGCCCGAAAAGCAGGGTGAGTATCCGTTGCCGGGTCTGTCCGAAGAGAGTCTCTCCGAGAGAGCTTCGTTCCGATATTGTTCGCATACCCATTAAGGGTATTAAGATACCCAATTAGGGTACATAAGTCAATGCCTGACACCTCGTCAAGCTATGCGGCGTCAGCGCGGTCGAGCTGGTAATCAAAGCAGGGGCACTTTACGATCTCGAAGCGCCGGTGAAGCGAGCTCGCGATGCACGTGCCGATTCCGTTTTCGCCTCCGCTCGAAGACGCCACCGTTCCCACGGAGACGTCGGTTTTCGAGGCCGCGCTGGCGCTGTGCGACGAGGGGTGAAGGCGCGCGGAGCGAGCGAGAACGATCGTTTGCCCTAGCCGCCGGCGCCCACCTCCGCGGGATGCGCGTGCGACTTACCAGGAGTAATGTCCCACAACGCCGTTTCTGGGCCGCTAGTGGCATAAGTCCGAGTCGCCGACGAACCGTCAAAGCAGATTTGGAAAGGAACAGTGCCGTCTTTCGGTTCCTACCAGATATAGGTGCCTAAATGGAGCAGCCTGACCGTTATGGGATATTATGGGCCTTCCGGCGGAATCAATGGAAGATGACCTCAAACACCGTTTGCTCGATTCAATCGAAGCAAACCGGCTCGTGATTTTCTGCGGCGCCGGGCTATCGATGGCGGCCCCAAGTAATCTCCCTTCCGCCACAGCTTTAGCGATTGAGTGCGCTGAGAAATATGAGGTGCGGCACGGTCCCACCTTTTCCCAAGATGTAAAAAAGGACCTGGAAAGACTCGCCGAATATTTCAAAATACGGGACGCGCTATATTCGACGTTCATCAGCGGCCTCATCCCGCGACGGCGTTTCATCCGCGATCCGAACGCCGGACACATTGCCGCGGCCGATTTTCTCACCAGCGGTGTCGTTGAGTGCCTGATCTCCACGAACGTTGACGTCCTGATCGAAGAGGCGGCCAAGAAACTCGGCGAGCCGCACTACCAAGGCGACATCGATGGAAACGAGGCGAGTACGGTTAGGGACCGAAAACCCCACCTTAAGATTCACGGATGTCTGGACCGCGACGACAAAAACACGCTATGGTGCAGGAGCCAGCTCAAGAGCGGGCCGTTGAAAACCCGCCATCAGCAATTTAAGGCCTGGCTCTCTGCAAACCTGAAGGAACGGGACCTTGTATTCGTGGGTTTCTGGAGCGATTGGTCGTACCTAAATGACATCTTTCAGGATGCGCTGGGCGGCATAGACAAAGGGCTGGTGGTTATAGTGAACCCCTCCGATGAGGCTCTTTTGGAAAGTAAGGCTCCGAAGCTCTGGTCATGGTCTGGCAGCGCGAATGTGACCCGCTTCGTCGTGAACCAATCGGCGGATACATTTTTGGTCGAACTTAGGACCGCATTTTGGAAAGCATTCATCGAGCGACTACACCGGGAGTCCCTTTCCGCGTATGTGGGCTTGACGGGAAGGCACCTCGCTGCGCCTCCGTCCCTGCCCGCAATTGTGTCGTGCGAAGACCTCTACCTGTTACATCTCGACGCCTGCGGTGTCCCCAGGGGCGAGGTCGCCCGCCAGAAGCGCCCAGTCGATTCAATGGGGGTTCTCGGAGCGGTTCAAATCGGTCTACTCTCTAAAGGTGCCCAGCTCGAAGGCAACCACTATCTGCTCAACGGTTCCCACATCCGAGTCGTGAACGGCCAAGGCCGGCTTTTGAGCGCAGTACGCAAACGTTATCAAGAGGAGCCGGTGGACTTTACAAAGGCAGATACCACGATCTGCGTAGGCGCGAAAGATGATGGCGGAGTACCGCCGGACATTGTGAGAACAGCAGCGAATATCCCCACAATCGTCAGGCCGGCTTCGTCTAGGGATTGGCTAACAGAAGATTACGCAAAGCACCTTTGGGCTGGGGATGGAGATCACGATGTCATTACTGCAACAGGTTGATAGATGCTTGCGGGCGGCGGGCTACCGTATTCAGCCGAACGCAGACCACCCCTCAACAATTTATTTCGAGGACTATAGCCTCTTCGGTTTCTGCACCGTCTACGAATCGGTCGGCTCCTTGCTTGACGGGTGGGACCACAATCAAGATGACTTCCTTCAGAAGAACGCACCCTTCCTGCGCCTCGCGGCTCGAAAAGCGTGGAATTGCTACACGGTACACCTGACGGAGGCTCGCCCAACAGACATCGAATCCCAGGCGCTTTTCGACATCGAGGAGAACTTCGCAAGCACCCGCAAGATCGCTCGCGCGAATCTGGAGACAGAAATAGACGTCCAACGAGCGCTCTATCCATTGATCCCGGTCCAGAACCTCTTAAAGATGCAGTCAGCACAATCGAACCTCGACATTGCCCAGCGCTTCCATGACTGGCCATCCCCTGCCATCAAGGCGCTTCTGGGAAACGGAACGCCCGAAGATATCGTGGAACTTTTGCTGGAGGCCGAATGAGGTTTCGCACCCTTGGCATTGCCGGTTTCAGAGGCGTCAGGGATCCGATGGACATCGTTTTCCCATCTGGATTCGTTGTACTGTCTGGTCGAAACGGCACCGGCAAAAGCAGTATTTGTGATGCCATAGAATTTGCCCTCACCGGATCGCTAACCAAATATTCTGAAAGCTCCGAAACGGGAGAGGACGTGAACGACTATCTCTGGTGGCGCGGCTCGCATCCAGCAGAGCAGAAGTACGTCACGTTGGAATTAGTAGACTCGGCGGGCGAGACAACAATAATCACCAGGCGGCCGGACGGCCTCACCGTCTCAAACGGTGCCGACGTCCGTGCATTGCTGTGCGACCGGTCTGTCGACGCCGAGAAGACCCTCGACGACATCTGTCGTACCTCGATCATTCGCGATGAGCTCATCACCCAATTGAGTGTCGATCTAGCTGAGCCTGATCGCTTCGCCTTTGTGAGAGCGGCGGTTGGGAGTTCAAGCTTCGCAGCGACTGAGGGCAAGCTCTCAGGTGCGCGGAAAATCGTTGATGCAAGAATTAAGGGAACAAGACTGGAGTATGAACGTGCGCGCGATCGCGTGAAGGATCTGGTCACTGAGTTGAGCAAGGCTCAAGCCGAAGCGACCAAGGGGGATGACGCTGCAAACGCCGAAGCTGAACTCCGAGTCCTGACTGGAAACCCGAACGCGGACATGGCCGGGCTACTTGCCTCAGGAAGGAAACTGGCTCCGGAGATGCGCCTTCGCATCGATGCCTTAGATAGGCTCGTTCCCAGAGCTGAGAAACTCCTCAAGCAAGAAGCAGAGGCTGCCGGGGACGTTCTCCGGGAGCGACAGAATCAGCTGCTTAAGGTGGTCGAAGAACGGTCCCTGTCACTGGCCTCGATCCGGAGACAAATATCGGAGGCCGAAATCCTTCTTCGTCAACAGCAGGAGATAGACCTTCTCTCATTATCGCTGGCTCAACTTCACGAGCATGGATCACGTGTTGGCCTGTCGGACGGGCACTGCCCCCTTTGCGGCTCCGCGGTTTCCGAGGCTGATTTCAGATCGCACCTCGCAGAATTGGAGTCCCGTCTCGAGCGAACGGCGGAGGCTGCTCGCCAATTAACCCGGCGTCGAGCCGAGTTTAACGACTCAGAAGCCAGAGCGAGCGCCGAGCTTTCTGTTGCGCAGAGACAAGCAGACCAAATTTCCACGACTCTCGAATCCGTTAACCGAGAACGAGCCGCCCTGGGCGAAGAGGCCAAGAGATTAGGAATGGCCGACGATGTGATCTCCCAAACATCCGTCGCCCTTTTCCGCTTAGAAAGTGAGGCTAGCCGGGTCAGGCTTGCTAAAATCGAAAAATACACGGCCGTGTTAGACGCCTCGACGGCCCACAGCCGCGTTGCCGAACTTCAGAAGGACCTGGCAGCGTCACAGCAAGTTGTCGTTGCCACTGAAAAGCGAGTGACGAAGCTGGAAACTGCTGACCAGCAGATCAAACGCGCCGCAGACACGCTCAAGAGGGTATCGAGCGAAATCGTCGATGATCGACTAGCGGCCATCCGTCCCCTGCTAGGAGAGTTGTACGTCAGACTGCGTCCACATGTTGACTGGCCTGAGATCAGCTACCTGATTCGGGGGGACACCCGCCGATTCCTCAGCCTCCGGGTTGGCGGCGGTCTGAACCTGAGGTTCATGTTTAGCAGCGGCCAGAGGCGAGCTGCGGGGCTCGCGTTCTTAATGGCAGTCAGTCTGTCACGTCCTTGGTGTCTCCTGGAAACTCTGATCTTCGACGATCCGGTGCAGCACATCGACGACTTCAGGGCGCTACATCTCGTAGAGAGCCTTTCGGCGCTTCGCCAGGTCGGTAGGCAGATCATTTGCACGGTTGAGGATTCTGCCCTCGCTGAACTGCTCGCAAGGCGCCTGAGAAGTTCGGAAACAGACGAAGGGGCACTCATCGAGATGGATTACGAGAGTGGGCGAGGCTCTTTCGTCGGAAAGGTCTCCGAGATCCTTCCATTTTCAACTCCAATACTTAGATACGCCTAGCCGAGGCGCGCCGCGGTGGCCTCCGATACCGATGAGTTGGCTTGCACCGATTTAGCATTCCACATTTGGACATATAGCGCGCAACCGTCGAAGTAGGGAGCGCGTTGTCCGAAAGTCCGGTTCTGGGAAGTCACGCCGGATCGGTCCCGTGAAACGCCGTTCCCGGAAGGCACTTCGCCGTTCTTTCGGTAATCCACCGAAAGCGACCCGTGCTCTCATGGCTAGGTCAATTCCTGAATGCCGCATCCGCAATGGCCGGATGTTCGCATACGTCGCTGAGCGCGTGATCTCCCCCGCAGGGGCCACGGGCCGAGCCCGTCTCATTCTCAGGCTCCACCGGGATGTTCTAAGCCTGCCTTGAGCACCTGGAAAGGTGCTCAAATAAACTATAGGTATCCCAATGCTCGACATCACCAAAGACATCCAGTCGCTCACCACCTTCCGCCGCCGCTCCGGCGACTTCATGAAGCAGCTCAACAAGAGTAAGCGGCCGGTCGTCTTAACCGTCAAGGGCAACGCGGAAGCCATCGTGCAGGATGCGGAGGCCTACCAGCGGTTGCTTGATATAGCGGCCCGCGCCGATGCCAGCGAGGGCATCCGTCAGGGATTGGAAGAAGCGCGCAGTGGGAAGGGAAGACCCGTCCGCGAGTTCTTTGCCGAATTCAAGGCAAAGCATGGCATACCCGCCTGACATCCATTTGCCAAGATCATGCCGCGCGCCGACCGCGACCTTGCGGATGTTTACGCAGCCATTGACGCCCCGAACTTGAGACGCTGCGCTGGCCCTGTGCGGCCGCACGGCTTGAGGCAACTGAGCGCAGCCCGTCACCGCTTCTTCTCCAATCGGCAATGCGATCGCAGCACCAGATCGTAATCCGCGACACTCGCATACGCCGGGCCAGGCTGGCTGACATTTCCGCATAGCAACGTCGGCCGCGCCGCCGCCGAGCTTTTACCTTCCAGCACAGGTCCCTCCGCCCGGGTCGCCGGTATTCCACTCTTCAACCCCAGCCCTTCCAGCTTTCGGTTTTCCAGCTTTCAGTTTCGGGAGACAAATCGCCGTTCTGATACACCGTCCGTAGCAGGAATCCCATGAACCCCATCTTCACCGGTTGGGCGCAAGTCACTGCAATCGCCGGTGGGTATTTGCTCGGGATCTACTTTCAGAATCGCAGCATCGCTCATCTAGGTAAACGCATTGACGATCTCCGCGCCGACATAGCCAACCGTTTCACTGATCTCCGCGCCCTGATTGAGTCGGAGATCAAGCGCGTCGAGAGTCGGCTGGAACGAGTCGAGAGTCGGCTGGAACGGTTGGAACGCACCCTCGCCCGGTCCTGACCGCAATACCCCAATTGCCATAGGCTACGCATCCCCAGGCAGCCGCCGAGTCCCATTCCCGATCTTGCTCCTTCTCGCGCGCCGGCACGCCATGTTTCTCCGCCAGTCTCAGGATCGTCTCTTCCGACGCGTACCCGCGCCGGATCTCTTCAAATAGTTCCACTCTGGTTCTCCTGTCCATCCCCGAATCTTCTCATCCGGGCTTGTCCAGGTGGGCCACTTCAGACGATCGAAGTGGGCCAGGCCGGACGAGCGAACTAACGCAGGCTTCAAAAAGAGCGCGGAACCGGAAAGAGCCAATCGGCGAACCGCTCGTGCGCGCGTGCACAGCCGGGAGGTATTCCAGCAAGTTTCCCTCCCGAAAACAGCTTGCGCCTCAACGATTTGCAATAAAACCCTCGGTCCTATCCGCGCTCATCGGCGTTAATCTGCGGCCAAGGAAGGTCCCATGCGATCCGATAAACAAATTCAAGCATCCAGAACCAACGGAGCCCGCTCCCGTGGCCCCATCACTGCGCAGGGCAAGCGTAATTCATCCCGCAACAGTGCCCGCCATGGACTTCTGGCTCAGACCGTGGTCCTGGAAAAAGAATCGGCGGCCCGTTTTCAGAAACTGCGCGCGGACCTCATGGACGAATACCAGCCTCGCACCGCCTCTCAAGTCGCGCTGGTCGAGACCATGGCCGTGACTCGCTGGCGTCAGTTGCGCGTCTGGCGAGAGCAGAAGACCGCCCTGGAGCGCGATCTCGCGGCTCTTGGTCCCCGCCTTTCACGCCAGACCCGCAAGATGCTGGCGCTGCCCGGCGCCGAGAGCTTCTTCTGCCGGCAGCCAGTTCTGCTTCGCTATGAGGCCGCGTTCGAACGCCAATTCAATCGTGCTCGCGCCCATCTGCTTGCCCTTCAGTCACTTCCCACTTCGGGCCAAACCGCTACGAAAAAAATAATTCCGCGCAACGAACCTGGGCAAGAAATTGAAAACAAATCTCGACTCCTCCAGATTTATGCCGAAACCAAAGCCAGTCAAAGCCGCCGAACCCTCCCACCCGGGCGTCTCTTGACTTCGGGCGAGGCGATAGTGGAGATTAAGGGTTGACTTGGAAGGCGCGGCTCTGCCGATTCGGAGCCGCGACAGTCATGGAGCGGTTATCCGCACCCGTTTGAACTGGAGACATTCATGGCATTGAAGACCTACGGCACAATGGCGGTGGATTGGGAGCAGCGCATCGATCTGGACCGTCTGCGCCGCGAACGCCTGGCGCGCATCAAAGCGCTGCTGGCGAAATCCGAGATCGGGGCGCTGCTGTGCTTCGACATGAACAACGTGCGCTACATCACGTCCACGCACATCGGGACCTGGGCCCAGGATAAGATCAGCCGCTTCACGCTGCTGCCGCAGGGCGGCGGCGCCGATTCGGCAATGGGGGAGCCGATCCTGTGGGATTTCGGCTCGGCGGCCAAGCATCACCAGCTCAATTGCCCGTGGCTGGGGGAGCGTTCGCGAGCCGGTATTTCGCTGCTGCGGGGCGCCATGTCGCCGGAGATGGGCCGCGCCGAAGATGTGGCTCGGAAGATCAAGGTCGAGCTGGAGATGCGCGGTCTGCACAAGGAGCCGGTCGGAATCGACGTGATCGAGCCGCCGGTTCTGTTCGCCCTGCAACGCGAAGGCATCACCGTTGTCGATGGCCAGCAGCTTATGTCCGATGCCCGCGTGATCAAGACCGCGGACGAGATCGCGCTGCTGAATCATTCGGCCATGATGGTGGACGCGGCCTACGATGAGCTGTATCGGGCCATGAAGCCGGGCATGAGCGAGAACCAATGCGTCGGGCTGGCGAGCAAGGTGCTGTACGATCTCGGCTCGGAATACGTCGAGGGTGTCAACGCGATTTCGGGCGAGCGTTGCAATCCGCATCCGCACGTTTTTTCCGATCGTGTGCTGCGGCCCGGCGATCCGGTTTACTTCGACATTCTGCACTCCTACATGGGCTACCGCACCTGCTACTACCGGAGCTTTTCGATCGGCTACGCGCCGCTGGCGCTGGTGGAT
>Ga0182024_10000324_pt1 | contig 120543 bp, 83 predicted proteins | sample P32metaG_FD_120480 | JGI IMG/M metagenome (GOLD analysis project Ga0182024, IMG submission 120480) | Permafrost microbial communities from Stordalen Mire, Sweden - P3-2 metaG (Illumina Assembly) | ecosystem: Environmental > Terrestrial > Soil > Wetlands > Permafrost | place: Sweden: Stordalen... | reverse complement strand
TTTCCGCGAGGATGAGCAGCGTCGACTGGACGGTGCGGGCGGTGTCGAAGAGCGCTTCCTTGTCCTCCTGCAGGTCGCAGTTGTAGGTCATCGGCAGGCCCTTGAGCAGCGTGAGCGAGGCGACGAGATGGCCGATGACGCGGGCCGACTTGCCGCGCGCCAACTCGGCGATGTCGGGATTTTTCTTCTGCGGCATCAGGCTGGAGCCGGTGGTGTAGGCATCGCCGATGCGGATGAAGCCGAACTCGGCTGTGGACCAGAGGATGAGGTCCTCGGCGAGGCGCGAGAGGTGGACCGCGAGCAGCGCGGAGGCGGCGTGATACTCGACGATGAAGTCGCGGTCGCTGACGGCGTCCATCGAGTTTTCGGAGACGCGGGCGAAGCCGAGTTCCTTCGCGACGAAGGCGCGGTCGAGCGGCAGCGTGCTCCCCGCGATGGCGCCGGAACCGAGCGGCAGGACGTCGGCGCGGGCAGCGCAATCGGCGAGTCGCCCCGTATCGCGCGCGAGCATTTCCACGTAGGCGAGCAGATGGTGCGCAAGCAACACCGGCTGGGCGCGCTGCAGGTGGGTATAGCCGGGAATAATGACGTCGAGATCGCGCGTGGCCCAGGCGTGGAGCGCGAGTTGCAGCGTGGTGATGGCGCGCCGGTTGTCCGCGATCTGGTCCTTAATCCAGAGGCGCACGGCGGTGGCAACCTGGTCGTTGCGGCTGCGGCCGGTGTGGAGCTTGGCCCCGGCGGGATAGCGCCGCGTGAGCTCCGACTCGACGTTCATGTGGACGTCCTCGAGATCGGTGCGCCAGGCGAATTTGCCCGTGTCGATGAGCGCGAAAATTTCGTCGAGACCCTTGAGGATGTCCCTCAGTTCGCCCGGCTTGAGCACGCCGATGCGTGCGAGCATTTTCGCATGCGCCCGGCTGCCGGTGATGTCATGCCGCGCCAATTCGCGGTCGAAGGAGACCGATTCGGTGTAGTCGCGCAGCCGCTGCGCTGCACCGGCCTTGAAGCGGCCGCCCCAGGAGGATTGAGCCTTAGCCACGGTAAGCCCTTTTGGTGTGAGGTGCGGCGGGTCCTTTCGGCCGGGGCGCCGGCTTGCGGGCGGGCGGCTTGGTCGAACGCGGCTTCGGCGTGCCCGGTTTTGGTGCGGGGAAATAGCGCCGGACTTCGTCCTGGCTCAGGATGCGGTGCTGGCCGGACGCGAGCTTGTCGATCATGAGACCGCCGATCTGCACGCGCACGAGCCGCTTCACCTCGTAGCCGAACTTGAAGAACATTTCGCGAATCTGCCGCTTGAGCCCCTGCGTGAGCACGACCTTCACCGTGCGCGGGCCGAGGCGGTAAATATCCTCCATGCGCGCGATGCCTTCCTCGAGCGGAAAGCCCTTTTTCATCTTGGGCGCGAGAGTAAAATCGAATTCCCGGTCGAGCGTGACGACGTAGGTCTTACGGAGCTTGCTCGACGGATGGGTGAGCCGCTGGGCGAGATCGCCGTCGTTGGTGACGACGAGCAGGCCTTCCGATTCCTTGTCGAGCCGACCGACGTAGATGACGCGCGGCCAGTGGGCCGGAAGCAAATCATAGATGGTGCGCTCGGCGGTCGAGTCGGCCGAGGTGCAGAGATAGCCGGCCGGCTTGTGCAGGATGGCGACGATGGGCAGCGGCATCTTCACCGGCTTGCCGTGGACGAGGACGTTGTCCTCTTCGGAAACGCGGACGGCGAGCTCGCGCAGGCGATGACCGTTGATGGTGACGGCGCCGTCGAGAATGAGAGCCTCGCAGGCACGGCGCGAGCCGAAGCCGGCGCGGGCAAGATATTGGTTTAGTCTCACGTGATCACCTCAAGCGCACGGTAAACGAACCGGCGCGGAAACTCCTGCGGAGCGCAGTATGGCAGACCGAGCTTCGGTCGTGCCAGTACATACCGAACCTGTGCTCTTTGACCGGCGAAGCTTCTAGGCCTCGGGCTTGGTCTTGGGCAGGTTCATCACGCTGCGGCCGTCTTTCCACTGGCCGCGCTTTTTGAGAAGATCGACGCGTTCGAAACGCTTCAGGACGTTGCGTTTGGCTGCGATGGTGCTGGATGAACGAAGGCTGCGGTGCTGGGACATGGGATGGCTCCTGATTTAAGGGAACGGTAAGGAAAGCAGAATTGAGCAGAAGGACAAGCTGATTTTTGCGCCGGCGATGGCCTAGAACGTCGCGCGGAGCTGGCGGACCGGGACGCCGAGGGCCTTGGTGAGCTGGGCGGGAAGACCGCGGCGGCGCTGCAAGTCGGCGGAGAGAACGGAGTTGTGACAGCGAATCCAGGCGATTTGCGTGGCGGGATCGATGCGGTGCAGCTGGGATTGCACGGCGGCATCGGGCCCGACCAATTCCGCCCAGATGGCCTGATAGCGGGCGGGATTGTGGTTCTGCCGCCGCTCGATGGCGCCGAGCGCCTGGTCGAGCGCGGTTGAGGCGGGACCCGCTGCGGCGGGAATATCATCCAAGGCACGCGTGGCGGCAAAGCGTGCCCGTTCCTCCGCGGTCAAGGCGCGGCCGAGCGCGGCGACGGGATTGTGACGTGTGTTTTCATGGCGCGCTTCGTCGGCCAGTTGCGCGTAGGTGAGCTGCTCGACGCGCGGGGTGAGTTGGGAGAGCAACCGGTCGGCAGCCAGCGGCAAGCCCTGGGCACGGGCCTCGACGAGCAGGCGCCGCTGATGCTCCCGGCGCGCCTGAAGGTAACGCTCGGCCGGGACGGAGAGATAGGGCCGATCGGCTGTGCCGTCGCCGATGACGCGCAGCTTGCCGCGCGCCTCGACGCGGCGGCGTTGCCGGATCGACTTGAGTTCGCGGCCGAGCTCGAGCTCGCGGTAAGTGGAGAGTTCCTCGCGCTTGGCGCGCGGGGTGGCGGCGCGGCGCGGGCCGGTACTGGGTTTGGATGCGGCCGCATTGGGACGTGCGGATTTCGCGGGCGTCTTCATGTTCCGAGCGCGCGCAACAGCGGAAACGTATAGAGGCCGGTCTCGTGGCCGTCGTTCCACGTGGGCTGGAAGGCGTAGCCGCCGACGAACTTGAAGCCGCGCAGCTCGAAGCTGTGCGGGCCGTAGCTGACGCGCGGGCGCTCTTTGTTGCCGAGCACATCGGGCTCGCCGCCGCAGGTCGCGCACGGGCAGTTGCGGCGGAGCACTTCGAGATCGATGAAGCTTTCCTGCCCGTTGCCCCACGTCACGGCGAGTTCGTTGCCGATGACCTCGACGCGGCTGGGCGGCGGAATGACGGCGGGCATGGATTCACGTTCGAGGCTGCCGCGCGGCGAGTCAAGACGCGGGGAATTCCAACAGGAAGACATGGAGGGGATGAAGGAGATGAAAATGGAAAGATTTGATCTCGTCGGGTCAATACCGGGCGCTGATTCCTGTAGCGGCGGTCTATGACCGCCGACGCGCGAGCGACACGTCCCCTCTTTCCTCGGCGGTCATAGACCGCCGCTACAGAAAAGGCAGCCCATCCCGCTACTTGCGCGAGCTAATGGGCACGAAGAAACAAGAGCTTAGCGAGTGCAGAAGTCCCTCCCTATTTCATCTCCTTCATCCCCTCCATGTCTTCATGTTGGAACTCTCCTTCCCGTGCTAGAATGAAGCGATGATCCGCCACCTATACGTGCATGTGCCGTTTTGCGCGCGGGTGTGCCCGTACTGCGCGTTCCATGTGCATCGCGGCGGACCGGAGGAGCAGCGGGCGTTCGTGGCGGCGTTGCGGAAGGAATGGCAGGCGGCTCGGGTGGAATTTCCGCTGGCGCTGGAAACGATTTATTTTGGCGGGGGCACGCCGTCGCTGCTTTCGGCGGAGTTGTTCTCGGAACTGGCGCTGGAGTTGCCGCGCGAACGCGGGTTTGCGGAATTCACACTGGAGGTGAATCCGGCCACGGTGACCGAGGCGAAGGCGCTTGCGTGGCGCGAAGCGGGCGTGAACCGGATCAGCCTGGGCGCGCAGTCGTTCGATGCGGCGATGCTGGAATTGCTCGGACGCCAGCACGGGCCGCGCGATGTGGCGGAGACGTGCGAGCTATTGCGGGCGCAGGGGTTTGACAACATCAACATCGACCTGATGTTCGCGCTGCCGGGGCAGGCGCTGGCCGGCTGGGACGCGACGCTGGCGGCCGCGCTGGCGTGCCGGCCCGAGCACGTGTCGGCCTACGCGCTGACTTATGAGGAGGACACGCCGTTTTTCGAGAAGCGCGGGTTGTGGCGTCTCGAGGAGGAAACAGAGATTGCGATGTTCGAGCGGACGCGCGAGGCGCTGGGCGCGGCGGGCGTGTTCGCCTACGAGATTTCCAATTTTGCGCGGCCGGGACGCGAATCGCGGCACAACCTGGCCTATTGGCGCGGGGCCGATTACCTGGGCCTGGGGCCGAGCGCGTGCTCGACGATCGGCTCGGCGCGTTGGCGCAATGTGCCGAACACACCGGTTTACATCGAGCGGGTGAATCGCGGCGAGTCGGTGCGCGAGGAGCGCGAGACGCTCGATCCGGCGACGCGGGCGAAGGAGCGGATCATGTTCGGGCTGCGCATGCGCGAGGGCGTGGAGCGGGGCCAGTTTTTCGGCGCCGATGATGAGTTGCGGAAGCTGGCGCTGGACGGGCTGACGGAAGAGAAGGCCGGGCGGGTTTATCTGACTCCGCGGGGACAGTTGGTGGCGGATAGTGTGGCCGAGATTTTTGTTTGAGGAAGCGAGTGGCGACCGCTTTCGTCCGTCGCCCGGAGGTCGACGGCTACCAACGGAGGGCGCCGCCGCCGAATTCTCAACCCGTGTTCTTCAGGCCGCCGCTGACGCCGTTGATGGTCAGTTCGATGACGTCGCGGATGGCGTCGGCTTCGGCCCCGGTCTTGTCCGGGAGCGCGCGCAGGCGGCGGATCATCTCGACCTGGATGTAGTTGAGCGGGTCGATGTAGGGATTGCGCAGCTGGACGGACTTCGACAGCACCGGCTCGCGCTCGAGGAGCGTCTGCTGGCCGGTGATGGCGAGGATGGCGGTTTTCGTCCGCTCGAATTCATCGCGGATGGCGCCGAAGACGCGCGCGCGGATGGCCTCGTCCGGCACGAGCGAGGCGTAGTGCGCGGCGATCTTGATGTCGGCCTTGAGCAGCGTGAGCTGCGCGTTGTCGATCGTGGCCTTGAAGAACATCCAGTCGCGGTACATCACGCCGAGCAGCTCCGCTTCGGCCGGGCCGCGCGCGGCGAATTGCTCGAGCGCGCTGCCGAGCCCGTACCAGCCGGGGAAGACGCAGCGGCTTTGCATCCAGGAAAAGACCCACGGAATCGCGCGCAGGTCCTCGACCGACTTGGTCGCCTTGCGGAAGGTGGGACGCGAACCGAGCTTGAGGCCGCTGATTTCCTCGATCGGCGTGGAGGTGCGCCAGAACTCGATGAACTCGGGATCGCGGTGGACGAGATCGAAGTAGGCGCCGTAGGCGAGACGCGACATTTCGGTCATGGCCTCGCGCCAGGCGGTCGGCACCACATCGACGGTCTCCTGCTGCGCCGCCTGCGCGCCGAGCAGGACGCCGTAGGCCATCTGCTCGATGATGCGGAAGGCGAGATCGGGATCGTGGTAGCGGGTGGAGAGGACTTCGCCCTGCTCGGTGACGCGGATCTTCGCGTCGTAGAGACCGCACGGCTGGGCGAGGATCGCCTTGGCCGCGGGTCCGCCGCCGCGCGCGATGCTGCCGCCGCGACCGTGGAAAAGCGTCAGGCCAAGCTGCCATTTCCGGCACACCGACGAGATCGTTTCCTGCGCCTGGAAGAGTGCCCAGTTGGCCGTGAGGTAGCCGCAATCCTTGTTGCTGTCGGAGTAGCCGAGCATGATCGTCTGGTGATCGCGCCGGGCGGCGAGATGCGCGCGGTAGGGCGCGCAGGTGAACATTTGCTCGAGGATGACGGGCGCGGCCTCGAGATCGCCCAGCGTCTCGAAGAGCGGTGCGATGTCGAGCATGACACCGACGAGATGGAGCAGCACGAGCACCTCGATGACGTCGGAGAGATCGTGCGTCATACTGATGACGTAGACGCCGATCGCCTCCGGGCCGTAGAGCTCGATGGCGCGCTTGGCCACGCGGAGCGAGCCGAGCACGTCGCTGGTCTCGGGCGTGAACCCGGACGTGGGCACGGCGAGCGGCGGCAGATCGAGCACGCGCAGCAATAGCTTGAGACGGTCCTCCTCGCTCAGCGCGGCGTAGTCGGGCGTGAGATTGAGCGTGCGAAAAATCTCCTTCAGCGCGCTTTCATGCCGCGAGGAATGCTGGCGCAAATCGAGCCGCGCAACGCTCAGGCCAAAGAGGGAAAGTTGCTGGCGGACGCGGTGCAGTTCACCCTCGGCCATGAGCGCCGCCCGGTGCGAGGTGAGGCTTTCGGCAATGAGATCGAGCACCTGCGCGAGATCGAGCGTCCGCAATTCCTCGCCGTCGGATTCCTGGGCGAGCAGCAGCTTGCGCTGGTCGGATTTGTCGGCCGCGATGAGCTTGGCGCGCAGGCCGGAGAGCAGGAGGCGGTAAGGCTCTTCGGGATAACGGTCGTGGAGCTCGCGCAAATGGGCATCATCCGCCTCCTCCTTGGCGAGCAGGCGCGCGAGTTCCGGTGAGATGCTGTCGAGCCGCGAGGAAATCGAGAGCAGACGCGCGAGTTCGCGCAACGATTCCTGAAATTTGCCGAGCGCGAGATGACGGTGCAGGACGAGCGCCTCCGCCGTGATGGACGGCGTGACGTTCGGATTGCCGTCGCGGTCGCCGCCCATCCAGGAACCGAACTGGATCCAGCGCGCGGGGGCCTTGACCGTCGGATAGGTCTCGGCCAGGGCGCGCTCGAGTTCGTCCTGCAGAAGCGGAATGGTGTCCCAGAGCGTGGTGTCGAAGTACCAGAGACCGGTGCGGACTTCGTCAGCGACCTCGGGCCGCGCCGTGCGTGAGCGGTCGGTGAGCCAGAGCGAGGTGATCTCGCGCTCGAGGGCGCGCGGGTTGGCGATGCCGGTGATCTCGTCCTCGAGATGTGCCTCGGGATTGCGCAGGCGCTGGGCGAGCCGCTGCAGCTTGTTGAGCATGGTGCGCCGTTTTGCCTCGGTCGGATGCGCCGTGAAAACAAGTTCGATGCAGAGCTTGTCGAGAATCTGCTGTACCGTCCCGGCCGGCACGTCGCGCGACTTCAGTTCACGCAGTGCGGCGCCGATCGACTCGCGCATCGGCGTGCCGCCCTCTTGGTACTGCGCGCGACGCCGGCGGCGCAGGAGCCGGACGCGGTGCGTTTCCTCCGCGAGGTTGACCAGCTCGAAATAAACCGTGAAGGCCATGGCCATGTGGGCCGCGTCGCCGACGGAAAGCTGCCGCACCGCCTCCTCAAGCTCCCGGTCCGCGGAGGCCGTGCCGGCGCGGCTGCTTTTGGCCAGCAGGCGCAGCTTTTCCTCGAGGTCGAGGACGTCGCGGCCCTCGAGCTTGACGATGACCTCGCCGAGGATGCGGCCGAGTTGACGGATTTCGGCGGAGAGTGTGTCGGGGGAAAGTTCGGCAGCGGCGTTGGCCATGAGCGTTGAAAACAGTGTGCGAGGATTGTCAGTTGTAAACGGATTTTTGCGCAAGCCCCGTGCCAAGGTCGGCGGACGGTGGAAGGTTGCGGTGAATGGCGCCCGTGGCACGGGCATTTCACTTTTGCTTTGGGTTTTGCCTCTCTGCCGCCAAACTGGCCCCTCGTGCACGCGTCCCTCTCGCTCTGGATTGGATTCAATGTCCTGGTCCTCGCGCTGCTGGGAGCGGACATGATGCTGTTTCGCCGGGCCGACCGCCCGGCCGGAACCGGCCGTCTCGTCCTGACCACGCTGGTCTGGATTGCGGTCGCGATCGCCTTCGGGCTGTGGATCGGCCATCGCGCGGGCAGCGGCAAGAGCCTGGAGTTTTTCACCGGCTACCTGATCGAATACGCCCTGAGCCTGGATAACATCCTGCTTTTCGTGCTGATCTTTTCTTCCTTTGCGATCGCGCCGGAACAGCAGCGCCGCGTGCTGTTCTGGGGCGTGATGGGGGCGCTGGTGATGCGCGGGCTGATGATCCTGGCCGGCGTGGCATTGATCGAGCGCTTCGCGTGGATCTTCTACGTTTTCGGCGCCTATATCATCTACGCGGGCGCAAGTTTGGTGCTGCCGCGAACGCATCGGCCCGTGGAGGAAGGACGCGTCGTGCGGCTGGCGCGGCGCTGGCTCCCGCTAAGCACAGAGACGAACTCGACGCGCTTCATCGTGCGCGAAGCGGGCCGGCGGCGCTTCACGCTGCTGTTTTTGGTGCTCATCGTGATCGAACTGACCGACCTGGTCTTCGCGCTCGATTCGATTCCGGCGATCTTCGGCGTCACAACCGACCCGTTCATCGTCTACACGTCCAATGCGTGCGCGATCATGGGCCTGCGCTCGCTCTACTTTCTGCTCGCGCGCGCGGTGCGCAGCCTGGTTTATCTTCAGCCCGGGCTGGCCGCGGTGCTCGTTTTCATCGGCGCGAAGATGTTGCTGAAGGACGTCGCGCCGATTTCGACCGGAACGTCGCTGGCGGTGGTGGGAGGCATTCTTGCCGTGGCCGTGATCGCGTCGCTGCTGAAGGGACCGAAAGGGAAGGAAGCGCATGCACATACTTGACGAAATGCTTTACCAGGCCGGGATGGGACTGGCCGGTTGTCCCACGGCGGCCGGCTGCGAGGATTTCGTACGCGCTTACCTGGAGAAGGCGCTGCGCGACCTACCCCATGTGCGCGTGCGCCGGGACGAGTTCGGCAACCTGATCGCGCATTACCGGCACAAGGCGCGCGGTCGGGAATCGATCCGGCTCGTGGCGCACATGGACCATCCGGCCTTCGTCGTGCAGGGCCAGGAGCTGCATTTTCGCGGCGGCGTGGAGGAACGCTATTTCCTGGGTGAAAAGGTGATCTTTCATGGCACGACGGACCGTCATCTCGGCGAGGCCGTGATCGTTGCCACCGATTTTTCGGCGGACGCCAAGCGGGTGCGGCTGAGCGGCCCCATCCCCCAGAACGCCACGTTCGCCGTCTGGGACCTGCCCGCCGCGCGCTGCACGAAGCGGCTTTTCATCAGCCCGGCCTGCGACGATCTCGCGCAGGTGGCAACGGTGCTGGCGCTGCTGCAACGACTGTCCCAGGAGGGTGCGCCCGCATCGGTCGAGGCGCTTTTTACCCGGGCGGAGGAGGTCGGCTTCTACGGAACGCTGGCCGCGTTGAAAAGCCGGGAGCGGCTGGAGATCATGCCGACGCTGTCGCTGGAGACGAGTTCCGCGCGCGGTTATGCCAGCCTCGACGACGGACCGATCGTGCGCGTGGGCGATCGAATGAGCATCTTCGATTCGCGCGTGACCCACTGGCTCGAGACGGCGTTCCGCGATTTGCAGGCGAAACGTCCCCGCACGGCGTGGCAGCGCCTGCTGATGGGCGCCGGCGCGTGCGAGGCGACGGTGTTTCATCGCGCGGGATTCCCGACCGGCGCGCTCTGCGTGGCGATGCAGAACTATCACAATATGGGTCCGGGCGACGCGCTGCGCTGCGAGTCGATCTCCCTGCGCGACTGGCAGGGACTTTACGATTTTCTCCATTTCCTCGCCACCGGGGCGCAGTCGGTCGCGGCCACGGACGCCGCAGTGACCCAGCGGCTGGCGGGGCTGGAGGAGAAGGCGTTGCGGCTACTGGGAAAATCCTGAATTCACCCCTCATCGACAAGATTGCCTGCACTTAGCCATTGACCGGGACGCCGCGCTTTTTATCCTCCACGGATGGCAACTTTGGAATCCGATGAGCGCAATATCATCGAGCGGGACGCGGTCAACTGGCGGCTGATTGTCTATCCGATACTGGCGGTCCTCGTCGTGCTGGTCGGCGGATTCGGCATCTACTATTATCAGTTGAACCAACGTGACCAGGCCGAGACGCAGGCCCGGACCGCCCTCGCCGCGGCCAAGACCCCGGATGACATGGTGAAGGTCGCGGACGATTTCCCGCACACGACGCAGGCGGCGCTGGCCTTGTTAAGTGCTGCCGATGCCTCGTTTTCCAGCAAGGATTATCCCACCGCCCTGAAAAATTATCAGCGCGTCACCGACACGGCGGAGACGCCCGCGGAATTACGCGACTCAGCGCAGCTCGGGCTGGCCTCCGTGCAGCAGGCCGACGGCAAGGCCGACGACGCCGTCCAGAGCTACCTGGAGGTCGCGCAGAAGGGGAACCAAAGCCCGTTTGCGCCCGTGGCCTACTATCAGGCCGCGCGGATTTACGAGGACCGGAAGGACAAGGCGAACGAGACGCGCGTGCTGCAGGACGCGGTGCGGCTGGGCGGCGACTCGCTCTTCGTGAAGCAGGCGGCCTCCATGCTGAAGGCGCTGCAGACTTCGCCGGATGCAGGTGCTGCGGCTGGCGGCGCGCCCACGCCCTGAGGCATTATCGGGTAGCCGTTGACCTCCGGGCAACGGACTCCCAGAGGACGCGTGTCGCACTCCGTCCGTCGCTTGGAGGTCAACGGCCACCGACTGAGGCTGCACGGCGGTCATAGACCGCCGCTACAGGAGATCAAATATCCAAGTTGCGTACGTTGAGGGCGTTGTCCTCGATGAACTGGCGGCGGGGTTCGACATCGTCGCCCATGAGGCGCGAGAACATCTCCTCCGCCTCGACGGCGTCATCGACCGAGACACGCAGCAGGCGGCGCTTCACCGGGTCCATGGTGGTGGTGAACAGCTCCTTGGCGTCCATTTCACCGAGACCCTTGAAGCGCGTGATCTGCACGCCGCGTTTGCCCACTTCCTTGACCGCCTCGAGAATTTCCGGGATCGAGGTAAGGGCGCGCTTTTTCTGCGAGTCCCCCTCGCCTTCGAGCAGCTCGAAAAGCGGCTTGTCGGTGGCGCGATACTGGTCGATCGAGAGCCCCTTTTTCTCGAGCTTGTTGAGTAGCTCGGCGACCGCCTTGCTTTCGTGCAGTTCGACGTGCAGGCAGCGGCGGCGTGTGACGTTGCCGTTGGCCTTGCCTGCCGGCTTTTCCGCCGCGGGCGTTTCGCCGTTCTCGACCTCTTCCGTCACCACATCCACCTCGGCACCGAAGAGGCGCAGGTCGGCGTTTTCCTTCGCGAATTCGCTCAGCTGGTGATCGGTATCAAAGTAATGCACCGTCTCGATATTGCCTTCGCGCACCTTGACCAGGTGCCTCGGCAATTCGTGCGTAGTGGGATTGCGCCGGGCGAGATAATCGCCGAAATCGCCGCCGTGCCGCGCGATGGCGCGGGTGAACTTGTCGAGGGAGTCGAGCATCTCGAGGATCTCGACCAGTGAGCTGTCGGCGATGGTCTTGCCGTCGGAAAGGTTCCTCAGCTTCACGTCGTCGCTGCCGAACTTGATCAGCATCTTGTTGAGCTGCATCTCGCCCTCGACGTATTCCTCGCGCTTCTTGCGCTTGATCTGGAAGAGCGGCGGCTGCGCGATGTAGACGAAACCCTTGCGCACCAGCTCGGGCATCTGGCGGAAGAAGAACGTCAGCAGCAGCGTGCGGATGTGCGAGCCGTCGACGTCGGCGTCGGTCATGATGATGATCTTGTGGTACTTCAACCGCTCGAGGTTGAAGGCCCCCTCGCCGCCGTCGCCGATGCCGGTGCCGACGCAGGTGATGAGACTCCGGATTTCGTTGTTCTGCAGGACCTTGTCGAGCCGCGCCTTTTCCACGTTCAGGATCTTGCCCTTGATGGGGAGGATCGCCTGGTTGATGCGGTTGCGGCCCTGCTTGGCCGAACCACCGGCCGAGTCACCCTCGACAATGAAGAGTTCCGAGTCCTCGGGATTGCGGCTGGAACAGTCGGCCAGCTTGCCGGGCAATCCGCCGCCGGAGAGCGCGGTCTTGCGCACCGCTTCGCGGGCGCGCCGGGCGGCCTCGCGGGCACGGGCGGCGTTGAGCACCTTGTCGATGATCTTCTTGGCGATGCCGGGATTGCCGTCGAAGAACGACATCAGGCTTTCGTACGTCGCGGATGAGACGATGCCCTCAACCTCGGGCGAGAGGAGCTTGACCTTGGTCTGCGACTCGAACTTCGGGTCCGGGTGCAGCAGCGAGATGACCGCAACGAGGCCTTCGCGCACGTCGTCGCCGGAGATCGCCGGGTCCTTGTCCTTGAGGAGGTTGTTGGACTTCGCGTACTGGTTGATCGCGCGGGTCAGGGCCGAACGGAAACCGGCCATGTGCGAGCCGCCGTCGGGATTGTTGATCGTGTTGGTGAAGCAGAGAATCTGGTCGGTGTAGGAGTCATTGTACTGGAGCACGACGTCGACTTTGACCGGCTGCGGCACGTCGTGGACGATGACCGCGGCTTCCTTGACGCGCGAGACGCGGATCGGCTTCGGATGGATGACCTGCTTGGACTTGCCGAGCTGCTTGACGAATTCCTCGATACCATCCTTGTAGAAGAACCGCTCCGGGGCCTCTTCGATGCGCTCGTCCTTGAAGATGATTTCCAGACCCGGATTCAGGAACGCCAGCTCGCGCAGGCGGCCGACGATGAGCTCGTCCTTGAACTCAACCGTTTCCTTGAAGATTTCCGGATCGGGCTTGAAGGTGATTTCCGTGCCGGTTGATTTGCTTTTGCCGATGACCTCGAGCTTCTTGGTCGTCTTGCCGCGCTCGAATTCCATCGCGTAGACCTTGCCGTCGCGCGAGACCTGCACCTCGAACCATTCGGAAACCGCGTTGACGCACTTGGCGCCGACGCCGTGCGTGCCGCCGGAAAAGATGTAGCCGCCCTGCCCGTACTTGCCGCCGGAGTGGAGAGTGGTCAACACCATCTCGACGCCGGGAATCTTGTACTGCGGATGAATGTCGACCGGAATGCCGCGGCCCTCGTCCTGGATGGAGATCGAGCCGTCGACGTGAACGGTGACGTGGATCGTACCGCCGTAGCCGGCCAGATGCTCGTCGATCGAGTTGTCGAGCACCTCGGAAATGCAGTGGTGCAGCGCCCGTTCATCGGTGCCGCCGATGTACATGCCGGGCTTTTTTCGGACCGCTTCAAGCCCTTCGAGCTTGCCGAGTTTGGAGGCGTCGTAGGAGCCGCCCTTGACCCCGGAATCGAACTTCAAATTCTCGTCGCCACCCTCACCCGAACCCGACTTTTTGGTATCTGCCATAAGCGATAAATTGTACCGGAAAATTCGCTCCCGTCACAACAAGTAATGACCTATTTTTCGGAGGTATTTTTGGGTGGTTTTGCTTGCGCTGGATGGGAAGCGTCACTGGATGGAGAAAACACCCCAAAAGAGCGCTTTTTACCGCGATTTGTTCCACGCATCGGTGGTGTAGCGGTCGCGCTCCAAGGCTTTGGCGCGGGCGGATTCTGCTTCCGTTAGGTCCCCGGATTTGAGTGAGAGTTCGAGCCGTTTCGCAAAGGCTTGGGCGAAATCACGACGCAGGTCGCCGTTCCGCGCCGGATCGGGGAGCAGGATGCTGCCTTGATGCAATAACCCCTCCCGTGTGCGGCGTTGGGCGGCGCCGCTGAGCTTCGCGTCCGCCGCGACGATGTCGAACCGCACCGGTTTTTGGAAACAGGCTTCCGACTCCGCCGTGCTCGCGGTGGGGGTCAACTCGCTCTCAATGCCGCAGGCGGCCAATGCTGCCTGCACACCGAGGTGGATTTGCTCGTAGCTAGCAGGCGCGGAAAGCTGCATCCACGGATGCGCGCGCGGCAGCACGACGGTGTAGGTGACGTCGTGCGCGTGATCGACCAGGCCGCCTCCGGTGTAGCGCCGGACGAAGGGCCGCCCTTCCGGCACCAAGGCTGCGGGCTGAAAATAGCCCAGGCTGACCGCCGGAACGTCCCAGCCGTAAATCCGTAGGACCGGTTCGCGGACCTCGCGCAGCAGGGCCTCGTCGACGGCCATGTTGCGCGCGGGCGAGGCCTCACCGTGTTCGAGCAAGCGCCAGGTGGTCATGCCGCAAGATGCGCGAAAAACGCAGCCCTACAACTTCTGGAACAGGTTCTTCACGCTGTCCTTGACCTTGTCCACCACACCGCCCTTTTTCTTCACCGGCTCGGCGCCGATGCGGATGATGAACGGCTCGGCCACTTTCCAGGCCTCGCCGTCCTCGACCGGGCTGTAGGTCTTGCTCTGCGGATTGGACCAGCCGGGGCCGGCGGCGATGAACCACGCGGTGAAGTCACTGCCCGCGTCGCGCATGGCGTGCTGGAAATTGAGCACGCCCTGGCGCGTCACCGCGGGATCGCGGTCGGAATAGAGCGCGCTGATCGGCACCGGGCACCTCTTCACCTCGCCGCTTTGCATCGGGCCGTAAAACATGATCGCGCCGTCGGGCGCGTTTTCCTGATGCGCGGCCTCCCAGGTGTAATTCGCGCCGACGCCCCAGCCGATCATGACAACATGATCGACGCGGAACTTCGGGCTTTCGTGGAACAGGCGAATGCCCGCGGTGACGGTCTTCATCACGGAGGGTCCATCGAGATTCTCGACCATGTTGGCGATCTGGCCGGGGTCAGTGGTCGTGCGGCCATTATAGATATCGACCGCGACGACGAGGTAGCCCTCGCCCGCGAGCCGCTCGGCCTCGTGCTTGGTGAAGTCGTCGAGGCCGTAGGAATCGGGCACGAGGACGATGCCAACCGTGGGGGGCGTATTGGGGATGGCGAGAAAGCCGAGGTCCTCCGCCCCGAAATCGCTCAGCGTGATCGACCGGCCCACGATTTTCCCGGGCGTGTCCGGGATCAGATTCTCCGCAGACGAAGGATCCGTCGAAGCGGGTTCCTGCGCGCGGACCGCGACGCAACCGAGAAGGACAACCGCCGCGACAATGAGATTCTTGAGACAGGTGGACATGGGCGTATTGAAATCGGCTTACGGAAACAACCCGCGAAGCTGCTTGGCCTTGACCACTTTTTGGATGCCGAGCGACAACGCGGCGGTGCGGTGATCGATACCTTTTTTCTGCGCCTCGCGCAGCACGGTGTCGAGTGTGCTGCCGAGAATGCGGTAGAGCTTGTCGAAGATTTCCTGCTCGGACCAAAAGAAGCTCTGCAGGTCCTGCACCCATTCGAAGTAGCTGACGATGACGCCGCCCGAGTTGCAGAGGATGTCGGGGATGACGAAGATTTCCGGGCGCTGGCGCAGGATGGCGTCGGCCGCGACGGTGGTGGGGCCGTTGGCCGCCTCGGCGAGGATGCGGCACTGGATCTTGCCCGCGTTCTTCTCGGTGATGACCTGGTCGAGCGCGGCGGGCACGAGCACATCGCAGGGCTGGATGAGCAGCTCGTCGTTGGACAGATGATCGCCGCCGGAAAAGCCCTTCACCGTTCCCTTTTGCGCGACGTGCTCCTGCAGCGCGTCAAGGTCGAGCCCCTTCGGATTGAAGACGCCGCCGCTGACGTCGCTGACGCCGGTGATGCGCGCGCCGAATTTCCGCAGCGCGAGCGCGGCGTAGCTGCCGACGTTGCCGTAGCCCTGCACGATGACGCGGCTTTCGTTCGGCATCTTGAGCAGGTCGACCACGCGATTGATGAGGAACGCGACGCCGCGCCCGGTGGCCTCGCGCCGGCCAAGCGAGCCGCCGAGGCCGACCGGCTTGCCGGTGACAATGCTCGGCACGGCGTGGCCGATCTGGTGCGAATAGGTGTCCATCATCCAGGCCATGACCTGCTCGTTCGTGCCCATGTCCGGCGCCATGACGTCGGTCTGCGGCCCGATGAAGGGGATCATTTCGCTGGTGTAGCGGCGCGTGAGCCGCTCGAGCTCGGCGGAGGAAAGATGATGCGGATTGACCGCAATGCCGCCCTTGGCGCCGCCGTAGGGCAGGTCGGCCAGCGCGCATTTCCAGCTCATCCACATGGCCAGCGCGGCGACCTCGCCCAGTTCGACATCGGGATGGTAGCGCAACCCGCCCTTGGTCGGCCCGAGCGTGAGATGATGCTGCACGCGGTGGCCCATGAAGACCTTGACCTCGCCCGAGTCCATGTGGATCGGCAGCGAGACGGTGAGCATGCGCTTGGGCAGCTTCGTGCGCTCCCGCACATTCTCCGGAATTTCGAGAAACTCGGCCACGGCGTCGAACTGGTCGCACGCCATCTTGTAGGCGGGGTGGGAGAGGAGATTTTTCATGAAGGAGATTTGACGGAATTACGGAATCAGACGGAATGAACGGAATTCAATTTCTGTCATCCTGAGCTTGTCGAAGGATCAGTTCCGCTTTCGAGGTTGAACGGCAGAACCGAACTGATCCTTCGACAAGCTCAGGATGACGGAATTTCATGTACGGGACTTTTTCAACAAATCTTAAACCTTTTTCTTTCCGTGAAACGCTTTGCTCATGCGCAAGAAATTCGCCAGCAGGTCCTTGCCATGCCGCGTGAGGATCGACTCGGGATGGAACTGCACGCCGTGGATGGGATACTCTTTATGCCGCACGCCCATGATTTCGTTTTCGGCCGTGCGCGCGTTGACGATGAGCGAATCCGGCACGGTGGGCGGATCGATGATGAGCGAATGATACCGCGTCGCCTCAAACGGGCTTGGCAGGCCCGCGAACAGGCCGTCATCGTCGTGCAGAATGGGTGAGGTCTTGCCGTGCATGAGCCGGCCAGCGCGCACCACGTCGGCGCCATAGACGTAGCCGATGCACTGATGGCCCAGGCACACGCCGAGCACCGGCAGCTTCGGCCCGATCTCGCGGATGACGTCGTTGGAAATGCCCGCTTCTTTTGGCGTGCATGGGCCCGGCGAAATGACAATGGCCTCGGGCTTCATCGCCTCGATTTCCGCGATGGAAATCTCGTCGTTGCGCTTCACGACCGGTTCCGCCCCCAGCTCGCCAAAATACTGGACGAGGTTGTAGGTGAACGAGTCGTAGTTATCGATGATGAGGAGCATGGAGATTCAGGACAGGAGGAACATGAAGGACATGAGGGAAGATACTCTCATCCGAATCAACTTCATGTATCTCATGTCCCTCCTGTCTAAAACTGCTTCGCCATGGCCAGCGCCTTCAGCCCCGCCTTGGCCTTGTTGACCGATTCGTTGTACTCGCCCAGCGGCGTCGAGTCGGCGACCAGTCCCCCACCCGCCTGCAGATACGCCTTGCCGTCCTTGAGCAGCACGGTGCGGATGGCGATGCACGAGTCGAGGTTGCCGGAAAATCCGAAATAACCCACCGCGCCCGCGTAGGTGCCACGACAGGTCGGCTCCTGGTCGGCAATGATCTGCATGGCGCGAATCTTCGGCGAGCCGCTGACCGTGCCCGCCGGGAACGTGGCCCTCATGACGTCGTAGGCGCTGTGGCCGGGATTCAGCTCGCCCTCCACGTTGGAGACGATGTGCATGACGTGCGAGTAGCGCTCCGTGATCATGAAATCGGTCAGGCGCACGCTGTTGAATTTGCAGACGCGACCCACGTCGTTGCGGGCGAGATCGACCAGCATGACGTGCTCCGCGCGTTCCTTGGGATCGGCCAGCAGTTCCGCGCACAGGCGGTCGTCCTCCTCCGGCGTCTGGCCGCGCGGACGCGTGCCGGCAATGGGCCTGATCTGCACGCGGCCCGTTTCGCAGCGCACATGCAGCTCGGGCGACGAGCCGACCAGCGCCATGCCGCCCAGCTTCACGCAAAACATGTAGGGCGACGGATTGACCAGCCGCAACGCGCGATAGAGATCGAGCGGCGCGCCATCGAACGGCACCTCGAATCGCTGCGACGGCACGACCTGGAAGATGTCGCCCGCGCGGATGTATTCCTGCATCGCCTCGGTCATCGCGACATACTGCTCGCGCGTCATGTTCACCTTCGGCTCGAGCGGCGCGACCTCATTCATGATCGGCAGCAGCCGCGCGCGCGCCGGGCGCTCCAGCCGCGCCTCCAGCTCCTCGATTTTGGCCACGGCCTCGTCGTACGCGCGGTCGGCCTGCGCCGGATCGGTCACGTGCACGTTGGCGACGATCTTGATGCGGCGCTCCTGGTGATCGAAAATCAGCAGCGTGTCGGTGACGAAGAAATAGGCATCCGGCACGCCGAGGTCGTCACGTTTCGCGCGCGGCACGGTCGGCTCGAACTGCGTCACCGCCTCGAAGCCCAGGTAACCCACCGCGCCGCCGTAGAAAAGCGGCAGCTCGTCATGTGCGACCGGCCGGTAATCCGCCATCAGCCGCTCCAGCTCGTGCAGCGGATCGCCCTCGCACGCGTAGGTGCGCTCTGACACGCCCTCGCGCAGCGTGATCTGCTTGCCGTGGGCCGTGAAGATCAGATTCGGGCTCGCACCCAGGAACGAGTAGCGCGCGAATTTGCCGCCCTTCTCCACCGACTCGAACAGGAACGAGTGGTCGCCCGTGTCGATCTTTTGAAACGCCGAGACCGGCGTCTCCATGTCGGCGATGATCTCGCGATAAACCGGGATCAGGTTGCCCTGCGCGGCCAGGGCGCGAAAGCCCTCGCGCGAAGGAAAGAGGCGGGCATGCATGGCGGGGAGTAAACCGCCAAGGTTACGCGCGCCATCAGCCGCGGACAACCAAAATGGACGGTTGGTTCCGGGTGCCAGTCCGCGCGCTGTGGACGAGTTAGCGCCATCAACCGCGCTCCGAGTCTCATCAAAAAGTGAGCGGGTGACGAGACTCGAACTCGCGACATCAACCTTGGCAAGGTTGCACTCTACCAACTGAGTTACACCCGCATTTGAAAATGCGTCCGGCCCCGATGGGCAGAGGGTTAGGATACGAACGGCGCTCGCGATGACAAGCGAAAAAGGGCATCGCCGCGGTCCCGCACCCACCAGCTCTCCGTACCGGGCATGGTAGGGGCTCAGCGCATTCGAATGATAAAACACAATGGCCCAACGGCCTCCCCGCTGCCCGCTGCGCGCTCCTCATCCGACCGATCGACCGGTCCGCTCGATCCGGCAGGTTGCGCTTCGTCCTCGTGGCGCTACAACCGGAGACGCTTGGAGCTGAGTTATCGCGATGCGGCTCCTCCTCGATTCATGAGCAAAAATTCCTCTCCCATCAAGGTCCGGGTTGGCCAAATCGAATTTCTCAAGCTCAACGCCAAGGAGCGCGATATCCGGGATCTCTACCACTGGACGCTGATGTTGAGCTGGCCCCAGTTCGCCGCTCTCATCCTGACTCTTTATGTGGCGATCAATTTCATCTTTTCTCTCTTCTACTACCTGGGGCGGCCGTGCATCGCTGGAGCCGACTCTTTTGCCGATGCCTTCTTCTTCAGCGTGGAGACGCTCGCGACGGTCGGTTACGGCCATCTTTATCCCGATTCCCTTTACGGGCACTTCGTCGCCACGGCGGAAATCATGGTGGGGATGTTTGGCATGGCGGTGATCACGGGCTTGATCTTCATCCGCTTTTCCCGCCCGACGGCCCGACTAGTCTTCAGCCGCAACCTGGTCGTCGGGCCGTTCGATGGCCGGCCCGCGCTGATGATGCGGGTGGCCAATCTCCCTCATCACGCGATGGCCGAGGCGGAATTTCGCCTGATGTTTATCCGCAACGAACTGGTCAAGGAAGGCGAGCAAATGCGCCGCTTCTATCCGCTTGCCCTGCAGTTCGACCGCCTGATCACCTTCCCCGTGGCCTTGACGATTCGTCACATCATCGATGAGAAGAGTCCTCTCTTCGGGCTGACGCCCGAAGACCTGAAGAAATGCGATGCGCGGGTCCTGGCCTCCATCGTTTGCATCGATACGGTCATTCCCGCTCCCGTGCAAAGTCAGCAGGACTACATGTGGCATGATGTCCACTACGGGATGCGCTTCGTGGAAATTTACACCGACATTGATGACCACAGCATGGCGGTTGACTACGGTCGCCTGGATGAGATCGAGCCAGTTCCGCAGGCGTGAGAGCCTGGGAACAGAAAAGGAATCCAATCAACGTTTCTCGCGCATCGATGCGCTGAGCGACTTGTAGTGCTGGCGGAAAAGAACCGCGCAAACAAGCCCGCCGAACAGCAGCCAGATCGGAAGAAAGGTGAGACCTCGCCCCAGCGCCTCCTGCGTGCTGCCCCCGTTGCGCACCGCCCGCAACACGAGCGCGAAGAGCAGGCTGATGAAGCCGTAGCCCAAGTTGAAAGCGACGCCCTTGAAGGACAGCACCGTGGCGCGATGGCCCGAATCCACGATGGCGTTGAGGTAGTAGGAAACCATATAGCCGAGCGCCATCATCGCGCCGGCCAGTGGGATGATGAAGATGACGCCCCCGTAGGTCCATCGACAGGCCACGCCGATGAGGCCCCCGAGAATGATCACCGCCAGGAGGGCGTAATTTCGCGCCAGTGACTGGGTGCCGACCATCCGCCGTGCCAAGGGTGAGACCACCAAGCCGAGACCACCCATGGCCGCGCCGATCAACCCGAACGCGACCTCGGGAATTTCGATGATCCGAAAATATGAGCTGGAGAAGGTGAGAAAAAGACGCACGACACTGTCCATCAACACGCCCGCCAGGATGACAAAAAGAGCCACCGGCGTTTTGACAATCCACGTCCCCGCGCGCACGACGAGATGCCACGCCGTCAGTTCCGCCCCTGCGATCTCTTGACCGGCCGGCACGACTCGCCTCTCGCGCGTGGTGGGTTCCCGCAGGCCGAGCGCGGTCCAAAGCGTCAGCAGGGCGGTCATCAAGTTCAGGTAGATCGGAAAGCGCAGCGTGGTGCCTTGCGTGAAATGAGTCGTGAACTCGAAGAGGGAAAGAAATCGCCCCACGAACGCCGGATCGTAAACCGCCCCACCCACCAGCATGGCGATGACCATGCCCACGCCCTGCCAGCGCATCACGTGGTCCAGGACCTTGGGCCATTCGCCGGAGCGCCCGCGCTCCGCGAGCGAATCGAAGACCAGGGCCTCGTCCGCGCCGCTGGCCATGCCCTCGGCCATGCCACTCAAGATACGGTTGGCCAGGCAACAGAGCAGCAAGACCACACCCCCGTGCAACGGCGCCACGCCCAGCAAAATCATCTCCAAGACCATGAAGCTCGCGGCGGCTACCACCAGCGGCTTGCGCCCGATCCGGTCGGCCAAAACACCCGCCGGCAGATCGGTGAAAACAATGGCGATCGCCCAGGCGAAATTGAGCAGCGTGTATTCGGTCGCGCTCAGGCCCAAGTCGAGAAAGAGCACCGCGAGGACCGGATAATAGAAGCGCGAGTTAAACAACACCCGAAAGAGGACGAAGCGCCGCCAATTGCGGTCGGCGTCATTCATGATGCTTCCCGCCACAACTAGGCCTCGATGGCCAGGATGACGGCGGCTTGAAAGCTGAGAGCCTTGCCCGTTTCCCACTCCTCCTGAAAAAGAAGCTCCGGCACGCGTTGATGGAGCAGCTCCATCGCACTTTGGTGGGATTTCCGATCGGTGGCGGAAAACCTCAAGGCGAGCGCCTCCCGCTGCGCGGCGGCGGCTCCGTAAAGACGCACCGCCTTGAGTTCCTGGCCTTGCGCAATACAGATGTCGGCGAGGATTTCGAGCGCGGAGGGCACCGACCACTTGCTGCCGAATTCACGGCTCACAGCCAGGACCTCCACAATCAAATGCCGGGCGACCGGATAATCTTTTTGGAGGATGCACACTTTCGCCAGGCCGGCCTTGAGCAGACAGGCCGTCCAGCGATCGCCGAGGGACTCGTACATGCGGATCGCTTCCTCCTTGAATGCGCGGGACTCCGCCAGGTCCAGTTCGGCATCGGCAAAGCCGGCCTTGCCATAAAGGACGAGCGCCTTTAACCGCTCGGATGATAATTCGTCCGCCAAGACTTGGGCTCGCTTGAGATGCTCACGGGCCTTAGCGTAATTTCCTTCGTTCCGCTCCGTGGACGCGAGATAAACCTCGATGATTCCAATGTGGTTTCCCATGCCCAGGCCTTCATAGAGACGTAGCGCCTCGTGATAATGACGGACCGCGTCGACATTGCGGTCCTGGCACCAGGAGAGCGTGCCTGCACCCAGTTCCGCCTTCGCGCGGATCGGCGCCGGAATGGAATCCCCTCCCCGCGTAAGGAGATCCACAAGTTGCTCATAACCTTCGCTCAGGTAACTGCGAATTTCCCAGTAACGGGAGATGGCGCCGGCCAGACGCAGGCCCAACTCGATGGTCGTGGGATTTTTCAGGCTGGTGCGAACCGCCCGGTTCAAATTGTAGTGCTCGGCGCTCAACTTCTCCATCCAGACTTTCTGTTCGGGACCGTAGAGCTCGAGTTCCGCTTTCTCCCCCAGCGCCACGAAGAAATCGAGATGTTTGCGCTCATAGCGCTCCTTCTCGCCAGCCTGCGCGAGCTTCTCGTCGGCATAATCCCAGATCGATTCCAGCATCGTGTAGCGATTCTCGCCGTTAGGCCCCGGCTCCGTCATGAGGAGCGATTTTTCGGTGAGCGAAAATAAGAGGTCGAAGACATCGGCCCGCTCGATCCCATCGCCGCTGCAAACCTCCTCCACCATCTCCAAAGTGCGTCCGGCGGAAAAGACCGCCAGCCGCCGCAACAGCACGCGCTCCGGCTCGGAGAGCAGGTCGTAGCTCCAGCCAATGAGCGCCCCGAGCGTTTGCTGGCGGGGAAGCGCGGTGCGGCTGCCGCCGGTCAGGAGCCGGAACCGGTCATCGAGCCGGTCAAGAATCTGGGGCAGCGGCAGGACCTTGATGCGAGCGGCGGCGAGTTCGATTGCCAGCGGGATGCCGTCCAGCCGCCAGCAAATCTTGGCCACGAGGGCGGCATTCTCCGGCGTGAGCCGGAAGTCGGGACGCGCCAGCGTCGCGCGTTCGACGAAGAGTTGGACGGCTTCCAGTTGCGCGATCTCGTTGAAATCGAGGTCCGGTTCGTCGCCCATCCAGGGCGGCACCGACAAGGCGGAGACGGGCCAGAGCGTTTCGCCCTCGATATTGAGAGGCTCGCGGCTGCTGGCCATGATTTTGACGTCGGGACAGTGGCGCAGCAGGCCCGAGGCGATTCGAGCGCATTCGCTGATGAGGTGCTCGCAATTGTCGAGGACGAGAAGCAGCTGCCGGCGGCGCAACGCATCGAGCAGCGTATCGAAAGCCGGCCGGTCGGCTTCCTCGCGCAGGTCGACCGTGTTGGAAATGGTTTCCGCCAGCAGGGCGGGATCGGAGACCGTCGCGAGTTCGACCAGCCAGACGCCGTGGGGATACTGGTCCAGGACATCGGCCGCGACCTGCAGCGAGAGCCGGGTCTTGCCGGTGCCACCAGGCCCGGTGAGCGTGACCAAGCGCGTGGTATCGAGCAGCCGCTTCACCTCGACCATCTCGCGCGCGCGACCCACGAAGCTGGTGACTTGGGCGGGAAGATTGTTAGGCAGGACCTCCAGCGAGCGCAGCGGCGGGAATTCCGAGGGCAGCCCGTTGATCACGAGCTGATAGATGCGCTCGGGCCAACTCAGGTCCCTAAGTCGGCGCTCGCCCAGGTCGCGCAGGGAAATATCCGGCGGAAGCCAGACCCGCGTGCTTTCCGCCACGGCACGGGTGACCAGCGTCTGCCCGCCGTGGCCCGCGGACAGCACGCGAGCGACGCGGTTCAGCGTTGGCCCGAAATAATCCTCATCACGATGCTCGGCCTCGCCACTATGGATCGCCATGCGGACTCGGAGCGGCCCAGTCTCCTCCCACGCCACGGCCGCGAGCGCCCGCTGGGCCGCCATGGCGGCGAGTACCGCATCGGACGCGCTGCTGAAGGCAACGCAAAAAGCATCGCCCATTGTCTTGAAGGCGTGGCCGTTGTTATCCGCGAAAATGCCGCGCAACAACTGATCGTGCTGGTCCAGGGCGCGGCCCATGGCCTGCGGATGCTTCTCCCACAGCTCCGAGCTGCGCTCGATGTCCGTGAACAGGAACGTGTAGTTTTGGCGTGCGGAGGGCGTGGACATCGGGAGGGCAGCCAAGTTACACGTTTTCCGCGGCGCGCGGAAACACATCGATGCGATTTTTCCACCCCCTTCCCACCGCGGGGATTTATCGTTCGCTACCGCGAACGGTGCCCGGAAAGAAAAAACCGCGCCCCGAGGAGCGCGGTTTCTTTGCGACTCAACTAAACGTCAGGCTTTGCGGGCGCGGGCTTGATTCCACATCAGGCCCATCATTCCCAGCAGCGCCACGATCATCATGGCGACGGTCGAGGGCTCGGGAACCGCTTCCGGAGCGAACGAGACACCCTTGAAGTTGTCGTCTACGCCGCCCGCATCGCTGGTACCGGGCGCAGCTTCCAGCTCCGTGAAGCTTTCGCCCGTCGGCAGCGTGGTGGCGCTGAGCGTATCGACGATGGCGTAAAGGCCGTTCGGGTCGGCGTCGCCGGCCGTGTAGGAAACCGCGTAGATGTCCACGCTGTTGCCGTTGACCGCTAGCGTCATGGCCTCAAAGCCAGTCTCGCCGTCGGAAACGCTGGTCGCCGTCGTCGGGGAAACGAAGTTGGGGTCCGTCAGCGTGTAATCCAGCGTCCAAGTCGAGCCAACCAGGCTCCACTTCTGAATGCCGCCATCGCCGGTGCCGCCCGCCTTGGGATCGCCGGTATCGGCCACATACATCGTCGTGGCGTTGGCGAAGGTGAAGGCCTCGGGGCTGAAGTTCACCGTCTTGCCGTTGACCGTGCCGCTGGCGGGCGTCAGTCGCGTGCCCGGGGTCGCCTGATTAGGAGTCGGCGAACCGGTATATTCAAAAATACCGGTCTGCGTTCCCTTTTTGCTGCTGTTCTGGTCAGCTGAATAATAGGTGTTTCCGTTGTACTGGGTAACATCGCGGGTTGAGACCGTATTGAAGATCGGGGTAGGTGCCGCACCGCCGTTCGCCGTATTCGTTCCTTCCGTCATCGTATAGATTCCGCCTTCATCTCCCACGCCCGCGCCTTGTCCGGAGATATAGAAATTGGTTCCGTCAGGCGAATAAACGTCCCGGGGATTATTCGTATTGTAGACGTCGTTCAAGACCGTGCTGGTATTCACGTCTCCGTTGGCATCGATAGTGGCCGCCACGCGGCCAACATCGCTGCTCGCCGACTGGCCAAGCGCAATCGTGCTGGCGCTCCACTGCGTACCCGCTGCGAAGTGGGTGCCGTTCGCGTTGTTGCTTGCTGTCTGGATGCCCTGCGCCGCCTCGTTGCCGTCATAGCCGCCGATGGTCAGGAACTCGCCGTTGCCGGAAAGCTGGATCGTTCCTTCCGAGGAGGAGCCGTCCTCGCCGACGATTCCGGCATTCGCGCCAGTGCCTATCGTGGGCAGCTGGTCGGTCAGGACGAGCGAGGCGGAAGTGGCCGTCGGAAGGGAGAATTCCTCCAGGGTAATCGGCGTGATTTCACCATCCGTGATGGCCGTGCCGGTGAGATCGCCATAGGTGCTGACGATCAGGTCGCCCTGGGTGAAGAGCTGCGCCGAAGCGTGAGGCGAAACCGCCAGCAACGCGCCGCCCACGAGGGCGAACGAAAGTTTTTTTGAGATTGAGATCATAGAAGTCAAAGAATTGCCCGGACGCCTTTACTAGGGCGTCCGGTTTGTTTTCCAATTAGAGAAGGTTGGTAATGCGGCGACGCATTCCGAGAGCCAGAAGGCCAAAGCTGCCCAGGATCATCGTGAAGGACGAAGGCTCGGGCGCCTCGGCCACGCCGGGCGAACCGACTTCGCCGCTCGAGTTCGAATCGAAAGCACCATTTACCCCGGCTACGCTAAAGGTGGAAATCGTCGGGTCGTTACCGAGGGTTCCTCCCAACTGAGCGACAGAATTGTCGAAGGTTGCCCCGTTCGAAGCCGAACTTCCAAATAGAACGCCTGTAACCTGCACCCCGCTGGAATTAAATATATTAACCCCGTCGCCATTTGTACTTAATCCCACTCCGCTACCACCGTAAAAACCAAGGGTGAATCCTGCGGGTACGCTTGAACCGAACCACGCTGCTGTGAACTCCGCTCCAAGTTGTGCATCCGTGATTCCGGCTTTTGCGTTACCGGTGTCTTCGATAAAAGCAACCGACTGTCCGGCGGCGATGCTATTGACACCCGTAAGAGAGACCGCGTCTGCGTCGCTGTCGGAATTGTCGTCCATTTTCCAGCCGGAAAGACTGACTGCGGAAGAGCCTTCGTTGGTCAATTCAAACCAGTCGGCGCCATAAGCACTGGTTCCGCTACCCGCGGGGTCCACTTCCGTGATGATGACTTGCGCCTTGGCCGAGATGAGGGAAAGCGAGAGGGCCGCACTAATTACCACTATTGTTTTAGTAAGAGTTTTCATTTTTCGTCCTTATTTTTTAGGTGAGCTTTTTGAAACCGAACGCACCTTGCCGCGATGAAATGGAGAGACAATCTTTTTACTGAAACGTTTATAGGACGAAAAAATGACGAATTAATGACGACCTCTGAAATCGATTTTTCCCAAGATTTTCCCAGCGTTTAAATAATAGAGAAATCACCAATCCCGTCCCTTTTCGGGCGGTTGAGCCGGCCTGAATTCTCGGATGGCCCTGCGGACGGCAGGCAGATAGACTTTCCGGCATGCGATCGTTTCGCTGGTTAATCCTCGTGGCCGGTATCGTGGTGTTTCTTGCGCTGGTGGCGCTGGGGCCCGGCACCATGTGGCTCAACTCGTTCATTCACTCCGATGCGTTTCGACACGAGGTCGAGACCAAGGCCAGCACGGCCGCCAACGGCCAAGTGGAGATCAAGCAGATCAATTTCAGCATCTGGAGCGGCGTGAAACTGGACGGCCTGGCGGTGAAGCTCGACACTCCGCAGGGAACTGTCGTGGCCCAGGTGGAGAGTGTGAATTGCTCCTACTCGTTCGCCGCGTTGTTCAAACGCCGATTGCAGTTTGACGGCGTGACGCTGGTGAAGCCGCAGATCGTCCTGACGCAGCAGGCCCCGTCCACCGTCCCTACGCCCCCGACTCCTCCCGTTCCGGCGACAACGACGCCACCGACTCCCCAGGAAGCGCAGAGCGGCAAGACATCGCCCGTCCAAGTCGTGCTCGAAGCCGCCAAAATCTCCGACGGCAGCCTGGCGATTCGCGATGAGACCAGCGCGACAAAGGCGAACCTCGAGGGCATCCAGGTCAGCGCGGATACCGGCGGTTATTATGATGGCAAGGACATCACCGGAAAGCTGCGCATCGCCACGATCGCCCTTCCGCAAAATCTCAGTCTCACCGATTTCTCCACGCCCTTTACCTACCGCACCGGTTCCATCGCGGTCAGTCCGATCGAGGCGACCGCCTTTGGCGGCAAGATCACCGGCGACTACAAGCTCGACCCGGGCACGCCGTCTCTCCTTGAAGTCAATGCGACAGGAATCGATGTGGCCCAGGTGGGCCATGCGGCGAACCCGGACTCTTCCACCGTCCTGAGCGGATCACTGGCGCTGCAAAGCAAGTGGCACGACGCGGAGACCGGGAAGCTGACCGGCGAAGGCGACGCGCAGATCACCGGCGGCAAGCTCGAGGGCGTGCCCGTGCTGAGCGATCTCGCGGGCGCCCTGCGCATCAAGGAACTACGCGACCCGGTGCTGAAAAACGTCACCACCCATTTCGAGGTCGCCAATGGCACGACCCGCTTCTCCAATCTGCGCATTGAGTCAGACGTTTTCGACATGACGGGTGACGGCACGATCGACCCTCAGGGCCGACTCGATGCCAATATGGTCCTGACGCTCCACGGCGACGCGATGGGAGTGATTCCGGGCGCGGTCGCCTCGGTCTTCTCGAAATTGCCCGGAGGCGCGGGATCCATTCCTTTCCACATCAGCGGCACGGTGGGAAGTCCGCAAACCGATCTCAGCACCCGCGCGTTTCTCTCCGGTTCGAAAGTGCAGAACACCGTCAAGAAGGCGTTCAACCACCTCTTCCATTGAGCGCGTGCGCCTCCCGCGCGCTTAGTTTCTAAATCGAATAGTCGGGCGGAAAGACCTGCAACCGCCGGGGACGCAGGCTGATTGTCTTGCCCACCTTGAGCTGCAATTGACCGTAACGTTCGCGGGTGATTTCCACCTCGAGGGCATCGACACTGTCGGGACTGAGGACTTCCAAACGGACAACTGAACCCACCGGCTGGATGTGGCGGATTGTTCCCGTCAGCACTGGGGCGTGGGCCGGTTCCGGAACCACTTCAAGCTCATGCGGACGCACGAAGGCCACTCCCGCGGGTTCATCCGCCTGGTCCTGTCCGGCCGTGAACCGCGCCGTACCGATCTCGACCAAACCGTCGGCGACGCGGGCGGGGATGGCGTTGACCGAGCCAAGGAACCGGAAAACAAACGAATTAGCCGGTTGTTCGTAAACTTCCTCGGGTGTGCCGGTCTGCTCAATCTGGCCGTTGCTCATGATCACCACACGGTCAGCCAGTTCCAGCGCCTCCTCCTGGTCGTGCGTCACGAAGATGCTGGTCACGTGAATTTCGTCATGCAGGCGGCGCAGCCAGCTGCGCAATTCCTTGCGAACCTTGGCGTCGAGCGCGCCGAACGGCTCGTCGAGCAAAAGCACCTTGGGCTCGACCGCCAGGGCGCGCGCCAGCGCCACACGCTGCCGTTGGCCGCCGGAAATCTGCGAGGGATAGCGCTTCTCCAGTCCGTCGAGCTGGACGAGTTTCAACAGGCGATGCACCCGGTCGGCGATCTCGCTCTTGTCGGGCCGCGTGGCGCGCCCGCGCACCTTGAGACCGAAGGCAATGTTGTCGAACAGGGTCATGTGCCGAAAGAGCGCGTAATTTTGGAAGACGAAACCGACGCCGCGGTCCTTGGCGCTGCGGCGCGTGACGTCTTCCTCACCGAACCGGATTCCGCCGCTGCCGGGGTCGGCCGTTTCCAATCCCGCAATGATCCGCAGCAACGTCGTCTTCCCGGAACCGCTCGGGCCGAGCAACGCCAGCAACTCGCGGGACTGGACCTCCAGGTTGATGTCCCCGAGGGCGGTGTAATCGCCGAAGGTCTTGCGAATGGAACGGATGTCGATCTTCATAAAATCAAGTGGGCGTCTGGTGGCTGAACCGTTCGAGCAGCGCCTTGGCAACGAGAGTGACCAGCGCGAGCAAGGTCAGCAGCGTGGCGATGGCGAAGGCGGCCGAGAATTGATACTCGTTATAAACGATCTCGATGTGCAGCGGAATGGTGTTGGTCTTACCGCGGATATGGCCGGAGACGACCGAGACCGCTCCGAATTCGCCCATGGCCCGCGCGTTGCAAAGAATGACGCCGTGCAGCAGCGCCCACTTGATGTTCGGCAGCGTCACGCGCCGGAAGATCTGCCAGCCGCTGGCGCCCAGCGTGAGCGCGGCCTCCTCTTCACTGGACCCCTGCGCCTGCATCAGCGGGATGATCTCGCGCGCCACGAACGGGAACGTGACGAAGCAGGTCGCCAGCACGATGCCCGGCGTATTGAAGACGATGTGGATGTCGTGCGCTTCGCACCACGGTCCCAGCCAGCCCTCGGAACCGAAGATCAGGATGAAGACCAGACCGGCGATCACGGGCGACACCGCGAAGGGCAGATCAATCAACGTGACGAGCAACTGCTTGCCCCGGAACTTGAACTTGGTGATGGCCCACGCGGCGGACAGGCCGAAGATGGTGTTGAGCGTCACCGCCATCGCCGCGACCTCGAGAGTCAGGAGGATGGCGGCCTGGGCGTCGGAATCCTCGAATGCCTTGAAGTAGACGTCGAGACCCTTCTTGAACGCCTCGAAGAAAACGGCCAGCAAGGGCGTGACCAGGAACAGCAGGATGAATCCCAGACAAAGCCCGATCAGGATGCGCCGGGCCGTCGGGGATTCCTCCAGCGCCGACGACCGCGCGACGGATGACGTCCGGGGACTGGAAAGAGTGGTTGGAATCGCGCCCGCCATCTCAGTTCCTGTCTCCGTAATAACGGGAGTTCCACCACTGGATGACGTTAATGGCCAGCAGCATGATGAATGACGTCACCAGCATCACGCCGGCGATGGCCGCGGCGCCCGAGTAATCGAACTGCTCGAGCTTGGTCATGATGAGCAGCGGCGAAATCTCCGTCTTCATCGGCATGTTTCCCGCGATGAAGATGACCGAGCCGTATTCGCCCACCGCGCGGGCAAAGGCGAGAGCAAACCCGGTCAGCAGGGATGGCATCAATTCCGGCAGGATCACGCGCCAGAAAATCTGTCGTCGGTTCGCGCCCAGGCTGGCCGCCGCTTCCTCGAACTCGCCGCCGAGGTCCTGCAGCACGGGCTGGACGGTCCGCACCACGAAGGGCAGGCCGATGAAGGTCAGGGCGACGATGATGCCCAATTCCGTATAGGCGATGTGAAGACCGTCCGGAGTGAGGCAGCCGGACAGCCAGAAATCTTTCGGCAACAACCGGGCCAGCAGTCCGGTATCGGTGAAAAGAAATCCGAAAGGACCGGCCGTGCTGAACCACCAGCCGATCCAGCCGTCCGGCGTATAGAGCGACGTCAACGCAATACCCGCCACCGCCGTGGGCAGCGCGAAGGGCAGGTCGACCAGCGCATCGATGAGCCGCTTGCCGGGAAAGGAATAGCGCACCAGGACCCAAGCCGTAATGAGCCCGAAGACCACGTTGATCAAGGCGCCGATCAACGACGCCCCGAATGTGACTTTATACGAGGCTAGCGCACGCGGGCCGAAGGCCGCATGCACGAAATGGGCCCAGCCGTCCGAGAAGCTATTAAAGAAAATTCCCGCCAGCGGAATCAGGACGAGGAGCGACAGATACAAGACGGCCGACCCCATGTTGAGACCGAAGCCGGGCAGCAGATGTCCTTTCTGGCCGCGCACACTCATCGCGGACACCCTTTAAGCTCGATTCGTTTGTTCACGGGGATAGTCGTCGCCTTGTTGGAAGGCCCCACAGAAAACAGCGCAGCGGATGGGCTGGCAAGCCCATCCGCTGCGCGGGTTCCCGACAGGATCGTCCCTTACTGGGCCTGATAAATCTGGTCGAAGAGGCCTCCGTCGCTGAAAAACTCTTTTTGCGCCTTCTGCCAGCCGCCGAATTCCCCGTCGATCGTGACGAGATTCAGTTTCGGAAAGCGTGCAATGTCCGCCGGGTCTGCGTCCTCCGGATGGATGGGCCGGTAATAATGCTTGGCTTCGATCTTCTGGCCGACTGGTGAATAGAGATATTCCAGGTAGGCCTTGGCCACCGCGGTGGTGCCGTGCTTCTCCGTGTTTTTGTCCACCCACGTCACGTTCGGTTGCGCCAGGACGCTCAGGGACGGAGAGACGATCTCGAACTTGTCCGGCCCCAGCTGGTTGATCGCGAGGTAGGCCTCGTTTTCCCAGCTCAGCAGCACGTCGCCGATGCCGCGTTCCACAAACGTGGTCGTCGATCCGCGGGCGCCGCTGTCAAGAACCGGGACGTTCTTATAGAGCTGCGCGATATACTCCTTCGCTTTCGCATCGCTGCCGTACTTGTGCTTCGCCCAGGCATAGGCCGCAAGGAAGTTCCAGCGTGCACCGCCCGATGTCTTCGGATTCGGCGTGATGACCGACACACCCGGCTTGACGAGGTCATCCCAATCCTTGATTCCTTTCGGATTGCCCTTGCGCACGAGGAACACGATGGTCGAGGTGTACGGCGCGCTGTCCGACGGCAGGCGCGTCTTCCAGTCGGCGGGAATGCCGTGGGTCTTCGCTGCGATCGCGTCGATGTCATAGGCCAGGGCCAGGGTGACGACATCGGCCTCGAGGCCGCTGATCACCGCCCGGGACTGCTTGCCCGAACCGTCGTGGGACTGGTCGACGGTGACCGTGTCGCCGGTCTTCGCCTTCCAATAGGCGGCGAAGGCGGCGTTGTAATCCTGATAAAGCTCACGTGTCGGATCGTATGAGACGTTGAGCAGCTTGATGTCCTTGGCGTGAGCCGGCAAAGCCGTCAGCGCGCCGCCCACAAGGGCAGCGCTGGCGAGCGTGAAGATGAGTTTCCGAAGAGTTGATTTCATGATGACTATCTGTGTTGTTATTGATTTTTCGTTTCGTCGTTGAGACCGCTGCCGTCACACGGATGGCGGCAATTGGTGTCCGAAGGAGGGCCGACAACCTCCTTCAATTTTTGGGCACTTGAGCGATCAAAACCGGTTCCCGTTTCCTGGCGCTGCTTGCCCGACAGCTCGACAAACGGGAACGACCTGCGCCTCGATTCCCCGCTGATAAGTACGATCCCGCCGGATCTTAAAAAAGATCCGGTTAGCCTCGGCAGGACCATAAATTACGCTGCACGTATACATTTCCTATTGGATTTATATAGTTTGGATGATTTTGACAAGCTTTTTTATCAAGACGGGATTCATTTTTGTCGGCAACCCTCCCGACACATTCATGGCGGCCACTACCCATTCAGACTGACTGAACGAGGCGAGGTAATCGTGGCAGCAATCGCTTTTCCTCGTGGGGTGAAGACCCCATTACGGCAAACCTTTCACCGTGTTAGCCTGTAAATCTATGAAATATCTAATAACACCTGCCGGTCGACAATCGCTTCTGGCGTTGTCGCTCCTTTCGGGTTTTGGTCTCTTGGGCGCCATTCCGGCGCAGGCTCACGATGATGATCGGGATGGTTTTCGCGACGGCGGCGGACATTACCATCGCTACGGTTACCACCATCATCACCGCGGTTATTGGGATGAGCGGAACGGCACCCGCCTTTTCATCAACGTTGGGTAGAAATCCTCGCGGCGGTGCCTGGTCAGATCGGTAGGGACCTGGGCACCGTTTTCCGCCGACGCCTCAAACGATGCGAGGTGTCTTATCTCACTCTTCTTGAGAGCGGCCTCGAGCTTGCGGCCTTGGACTTTCCCGTTTTAACGCCTTGGTCTCCAGACATTACTCAGCGACGTTTCTTTCGCTTGGGTGAGAAGCCAATCGTCGACTGAATGCTGCTTTCAATGATGCCGGCCGCAATGGCAAAGCGGGTGAGCCCGGCAATGTCGTGGATATCCAACTTTTCCATCAGGGTCTGTCGATGCTTTTCCACTGTTTTGATGCTGATCCCGAGTTCGGACGCGATCTGCTTGTTGGCCTGTCCTTCCGCAATCAACTGAAGCATTTCGGCTTCACGTGACGTCAGTTCTTCGGGATGCCTTTTTCTAAGGTCGGCCGTGCTCTGGATCTGCTCGTTATGTTCCTTTAGATAGTGCGCGATCGAGGGCGTGAAGAAAGTCTGTCCCTTGTGCAGGGCGCGGATGGCCTTGGCCAGGACCTCCCCGGAAGCCTGTTTGACCAGGAATCCCTGGGCGCCGACCTTCACCATTTGCTCGATGTATTCGGGATCGCTATGTGCCGATAAAATCAATATCCGCGTCTGCGGAAGGGTCCGCAGAATTTGGCGCGTGGCCTCCAGCCCGTTTAGCAACGGCATGGCGATATCCATGACCACGACTTCGGGTCGTAATTCCGTTGCCATCTGCACCGCCTCGCGCCCGGTCTTTGCTTCCCCAATGATGGTGATGTCACCGCCAGCCTCGACCAGCAAGCGCAAGCCTTGCCGCACAATGGTGTGATCCTCTGCCAGAAGAACCGTAATTCGAGTCATGAAAATTCGCCCTCTCAGGTCTATCAGACTACGTGTGCGGATATCCTACTGTCACGTCCGCCGAGAGGGCGTCGATCCGTGTTGGCACCTGAGATCACGATCGTGTGAGGGCGATAGGTCAGCCGTTTTCGACTTTTGAAGGCCGAGCGAAGGTGATCACCACCTGGGTTCCTTTACCCGGCTGGCTCGTGAGAAGAAATTTTGCGTCATATTGAGCGACGAGTTTTTGGACCAAGACCAAGCCGAGGCCCAATCCCTGTTGCTCGTGCCTTTTTCGGTCGAACTGCCGAAAGGCCCCAATGCGCGAAATCTCCTCTTCCGTCATGCCTCGCCCCTGATCGGTGATGGTCAAGACGCCGGCGGCATTCAGATTAATCTCCACCGGACTGCCGGTGCGGGAGAACTTACAGGCATTGTCGACCAACTCGTCCACCATGCGAATTAGGTCGTGCGGTTTAACAAGAATCGAACAAACGCTTATCCGCACTCTCATATCCTCCTCGCGCTTATTGAGACGCAGGGCCTCTTTTACGCCCGCACGGATATTTTCTTCCACTTGAATAGCCGTCTGCGGAAACAAAAGCGCCTCCGATGAGGCCGCCGGAAGATCAAGGATCAAAAGATAGTTTCGAAGCGTGCGATTCAAGCGGAGGGCCGATTCGTAGACGTCGTCGAGAATGTCGGTCACTTCCCCAGCGGCGAGTTCCGAGTACCCGGAGCGCAGGATTTCGACCAACCCGATAATGCCCGAGATGGGCGTAAAAAATTCGTGCGGTAGCTGGGAGGGCGTCGATGTTCGCAGTTCCGCCAGGACCTGGTCTTCCACCCGCCAACTGATGGAGGCCCGATCGAGTCGGGCTTTCACGCATTTCAACAGGGCCTCGATGCTGACCGGTTTGACCAAAAAATCATCCGCCCCGTCCTCCATGCCTGTGCGAGGCGTCACGAGATCCGGCCGTCCGGTGATGAGCACGACCTGCCTGGATTTGAGTTCCGAATCGTGCCGAATATCCCGGAGAAGCGTCGATCCCGTCCCGCCAGGCATATGGATGTCGCTCAGAATCAAATCCGGGAGATGCAGTTGGGCCATGCGAAGTCCGTCCAGACCGGAATGCGCCTCGATGACACGATAACCGTTCCGGGTCAGGGCCACGCTGAGCATAGTGCAAGTTTGCTCGTCATCGTCGACTACGAGAATGGTTTTCATACGGAGAGGAGAGGTGCCTGGTCCAAAATCTCCCGCACTTTGTTTGCGAGAGCCGATGGTCTGTCATGAAACGAGAGAGTTGGTCTCGTTCTCGGCTTTCCTCGCGGCTTCGGATTCAGCTTCGACATCGCCGTCCAATAATTGCCTGATTTTGGCGGCAAGTTTGGCCGAGGTGTAGGGCTTTGGCAAGAAAGCGACATCCGGTTCGCTGGCCGTATCTGATGCGAAGACATCGTCCGCATAACCGGAAACAAAAAGAATTTTGAGATCGGGATACTTGATTTTCAGCCACTCCGCCATGGCTTTGCCGCCCATCTTCGGCATCATGACGTCCGTCACGACCAGGGAGATGGGCAGGCCCTGGTGTTCGCGAAAGACACGCAGGCCGTCCTGCCCGTTGGATGCGGTCAGGATGTTGTAGCCCAAGGCTTCAAGAGCGGCCTGGCTGAGATAGCGCAGTGCCGGTTCGTCCTCGACCAATAACAAGGTTTCCGTTCCCCGTAACGACGGCGCCGTCTTGAGGGGCGCCGGCACGATCTTCGCCAACTGCTCGATCCGAGGAAAATAGACCTTGAAGGTTGCGCCTTTGCCGAGATCACTGGAGACGCGAATGTGTCCGCCACACTGCTGCACGATCGTATGACACGTCGCTAGCCCCAGACCGGTCCCCTTACCCGAAGTCTTTGTCGTGAAAAAGGCTTCGAACATCCTCACTTTGACCTCATCCGTAAGGCCCGTTCCGGTATCGCTCACGCTAAGCGTGACGTAGTCCCCCGGAATCATGTCCAGATGTTCGTTGGCGTTACTTTCTTCCAAGGTAATCCGGTCTGTTTCGATAGTGAGCTTGCCTCCATCGGGCATGGCATCGCGGGCGTTGACGACGAGATTCATCAAGACCTGCCAGATATAGCCCGAATCGGCTCGAATCTGGCCGATTTGCTCGCCGTAGATGAAAGTCATTTCGACTTTCTCATCGATCAATTGGCCCAGCATCTTGGCCATGCCGTCCACCACCTCATTGAGATCGAGCACGACCGCCTCGACCGGCTGCTTCCTGCTGAAAACCAGGAGCTGACGGGTCAATCCGCAGGCTCGCTCGGAGGCAAGACGGATTTCCCTGACATATTTTTGCAGCGGATCGTCAGGATCCAGGTCCTGGACGATTAATTCGCTATAGCCCATGATCACCGCCAGGACATTGTTGAAGTCATGGGCAACGCCGCCTGCCAGTTGACCGACGACCTCCATTTTCTGTGCCTCAATAAACTGCGCCTGAAGCCTGCGGCGCTCGGTCCGCTCCTCGACGTCCTGCATCGCGCGGCGCACCGCCGGAACGAGTCGGAGGAGACCCTCCTTCAGAACGTAATCGATCGCTCCGCTCTTCAGCGAATCGACCGCCTGCTCTTCCCCCAGCGTTCCCGAGACGAGAATGACCGGCAGGTCGGGAAGCTCTTCATGCGCCATCTTCATGGCGGAGAGGCCATCGAAAGCCGGCAGTGAAAAATCGGAAAGGACCAGGTCGATACCACCCGCCTCCAACGCCGCCTTGAAGTCATCCGAGTTTTGGACCCGGGTGGTCCGGCAGGCGATGCCGCCTGCCTTCAGGGTGGACTCGACCAGGGCGGCATCATAAGGATCATCCTCCAGATGCAGGATGTTGAGCGGAGATTTCATACGCGAACTTTCAGCCAGTGGACATTCGTTTTGATCAAATCGGGAGCCTGGCAACCGAATCGGGCGGCGATTCATTCACCCCAACCCAAAAGATGCCGAGATTTTTGACCACTTTCGCAAACTCACCGAATTCAACCGGCTTCACCACGTAGGAATTGACTCCTTGATTGTAGCATTCGATCAAATCCGGCGTTTCGCGCGAGGAGGTCAGCATCACCACGGGGATGTTTTTTAAGCGCTCATCATGCTTAATGGTCTTCAAAACCTCCAACCCGTCGACCTTGGGCATCTTGAGATCGAGCAAGACAGCCACAGGATTGCCATTCTCACGGTTTTCGAATTTCCCGCGGCAATAGAGGTAATCCAGGGCCTGTTCGCCGTCGTTGACCACGAAAACGTCGTTGATCAAATGAAATTCGTTCAACGCCGCCAACGTCAGCTTGGCGTCACGGGGATCATCCTCGACCAACAGTATATGTTTTATCGTCATAAGCTCCTTGCCTGTTTGGGAATCGAAAAATAGAAGGTCGCCCCCACGTCGACTGCGCCTTCGGCCCACACCCTTCCGCCGTGCCGGTGGATGATTCGCTGGACGTTTGCCAGGCCGATGCCGGTACCTTCGAATTCCTCGTGGCTGTGCAGGCGTTGAAAGACACCGAAAAGCTTCTTGGTGTAATTCGGATTGAACCCCGCACCATTGTCACGAATGTAGACCACGGTTTCCTCGTCGCTGTCGGGCATGCAACCGATTTCGATTTTGGCCTCGGGGCGATTGCCCGTGAATTTTACGGCGTTGGAAATCAGGTTCACCAATACCATGCGGAGCAATGCGCGATCGGCGGCCACCGGCGCCAGCGGATGGATTTCCCAAGTGATCCGACGTTCCTTCGTCTCCGCCTGAAAATCCTTCAGCATCTCCCCGATCAACTGATCGAGATCGACCTGCTTCTTTTGCAACTCCGCCCGGCCGACGCGCGAGAAGGCCAGTAAATCGTCGATCAAATTTCCCATCCGGGCCGCTGCCTGTGAAATCGTGTCCAGATGCAGAAGACTTTCCGGAGAAAGCGTCGGTCCCGCCTCGACGGTCAAAAGGTGGACAAAGCCCAGGACGTGCCGCAACGGCGCCCGCAAGTCATGCGAGACCGAATAACTAAACGCCTGCAGCTCCTTGTTGGCCTCCTGCAATTGCGCCGTTCGTTCGGCCACGCGCTGCTCGAGCGTCTCATTCAGGCGACGAATTTCCGCCTCCGCGCGCTTACGCTCCGTGATATTGCGGATGTTGCATTGGATAAGCCGTTTGCGATCCACCAGATAGGCGTTGCTGATGAATTCCACCTCGACGCGTTGCCCGTCCTTTGTCTCCAGGGGCAGACCTTCGTAGCGGATGCGATCGGCGTGCTGCAATTCGGCAAACGCTATTTTGGAGGCGGCTTCGCCCATGAACGGTCCGATTTCCCACAGTTTTTTACCCAGGAATTCCTCTAGGGAATAACCGAGCAAGTCCTTCATGAACGGGTTGGCATCCACGACCTGTCCCGTGTCGGCATCCAGGATGAGAATGCCGTCCTGTGCCGTCTCAAAAAGTCGTCGGTACCGAAGTTCGGACGCGCGGATGGCCTCCTCATTCCGGGCTTCTGCCTGCTCCGTGCGCGTGTTGGCTTGATCGGTTCGCGCCTCCGCCTGCTCCGTGCGCGTGTTGGCCTGGTCCGTCCGCGCCTCGGCCTCCTTCGTGCGGGTGTTGGCCTGCTGGGTTCGAGTATTGGCTTGTTCCGTCCGCGTCTCTGCCTGTTCGACGCGGTTATCATGAACCGTCTCGCTCGTATTCGTCATTGGGCCGCCTTCGCGAAGCGCGGTTGCATTGGATTTTCCGTCTGCAACACCCCCCGTCGTGATATCCCCAAGCTATACAACTTCATCCCTCCAGTTTGGGCGGTTCGATTATTAATTAAAATGGGGTGTTCACCCCATGTTCCATTTACTGAATCGCCCTTAAATTCAGCTGGTAGATATCACTGGTCGCGAGACGTCTGAATGGCTCCTGCTGAATTCCGACCCATCGACGCACGCCTTCGATATGAAAAAATCGATCGACAGCATTTATGTCCGACTTGTCGGCGTGGATGGACTGCGCCTAACCGTCTCGTCCACCCATCCTGGCGATTTCAGGGAGATCGGTGATCCTCCGATCAAAATAGAGAATATCGAAATCGAAGGCCGGGGAATAGGGGAAGCGGGCGTCCCAGCCGCGCCCAACATGAGTTCCCCTCGACTCGTCTTCACTGCTAAGGATGGACAGAACCTGCAGCGCTTGGAGCTTAACAAGAGGTATAAGCTGACCTCTTGTTAAATCTCGGTCCGGGCGGGAGACCGGCTTGATCGGGTCGCCGGACCGGACGGAATCAAAAAGCCACGCTCGTTCTCACTCCCAAGACCGTGGCATTTTTGGAACCTTCCACCCCACTCGGCGTGACGATGTACTGGACGTCCGGCTGCACGCTCCACCAAGGGGCGATCTGAATCTTGTAAGTGGCCTCGACGACGGTTTCGGCGGTTGAGGGACCGCCGCCCTGCGCGATTTGCGAATCGCTAAAGTCGTTACTGACATGAGACCGCGCAACGGCAACTCCCGCCACGTCATTTAGGCGACCCGGAATGAAGCCCGAAAAGTTGAACCCTCCGTCCACATAGTAATCGACAAAATTGGTGCTGGAGGGAGCACCACCGCTGCGGACGAAGAGGCTGACCTCTCTCTCTCCATCCTGATAAATCTGCTGGTCCATGACACCGTAGACGCCAAAATTCGTGCCCGTGCTTTGCAACTGGCCGGTGCCGTTGGCCGATTGCGCCTGCGAGGCGAAGCTCGTGTGATTGCCTGTATCGACGAACGATCCGATCCGGTACGTGCCCTGCAGTCCCCGGTCATTGGGCGACTGGTTGACGAGATACCCCGCCTCGGACATCACCAGCATGCCGCTGCTGCCATCGAGAGCAAATCGGGTTCCGTTCTTGTTGTTCATGGTGGGATCGGAATTGTCGTCCTCACCATAGACGCCGGCCATGACATAAAACTTGGAAGTCGGAAGAAACTGAATGCGAACCCCCGGGGAAGCCACCGGATAAACCGGTGCGTTCGGCACGTTGCTGGCGATGAACGTGAAGGCGCCAAAGGTGCCGTTGATGAAAAGGGCCGAGCTTTGCGACTGAAAGAATTCGTTGTCGACGGCCATGTTCCCGACCTTGAGCGAGAGGCGTTTCTCCCAGAACCATTTTTGCAGCCAGAGTTCCTGGAGACGCAGGGTGTTGTACGCCGCCAGGTTGCTCGTGTTGCTGAAATCCCCCACATCGGACGAAGACAAGCTGGCACCGTAAATATAAAGGGCGTTGGCGTGGATGAGCATGTCGTTGACCGCGCCATTGGTCATGCGGTCCAGGTCCAGGTCCAGCGCCACGTTGAAGAGACCGTCGGAAATCGCGCCTTGCTTCATGCCGCCGGAGGGATTGCCAAAAGCTTCACCGATCCACACCGGGGAAATGGCCACGCCATGGTTGAGCATCTGGTCCCGAAAACCGCCCCAATCTCCGGTCAGGTATTGCTGGTCCCAGATGGAGAGAAGTTGACCGTTGAGACCTTCCGGCTGTGAGGGACTGGAAGTGGTAACGGGGAGTTCAGGCATGCCTGGCGCGGTGGTCGAGACACCAGGCGTGGTGGCCGGATTTTGTTGCTGGGCGGAGTTGGGTTGCTGGGGCGGCGCGAAGGGGTTTTGTACCTGCAGGGGAGCGGCCCCGCCCGGCGTGGATTGGATCAAAAGGGCTGTGCAGGCACAAAGGAGGTACGTGATGGTTTTTTTCATAAAATTCAGGTCCCTCCGTTAGACGGAAACGGGGGAACGGGGTCGGGGAATAGGGGCCTGAACTGCCGACGCTTCCGATTGCTTTTCCAGAACGCGGCGTGCCGTCAGTTTCAGGTACAGCCACGCGCCGCCGACATAGACCAGCGCCAGCGGCGGAATGAGAAGGCCTTCCCACGACGGATAAAGACCGAGCCAGACGCCCACCCAGTTGGGCATGTTCAGGCCCGGCAGCGGATGAACCGGCAGCCAGCCGACCGTCTGGAACAAACGCACCGCCGACCCAAGAAAGGTGACCATGATCGAGACAACGAGCACGCCGGTCACCACGAGCAGTTTGCGGTAAGGAAGCTTGGCCCCGAAAAAGATGATCAGCGTCCCGATGATCCCGATGAAGAGAAATCCAGCCAGCACGCCCAGCAGCACGGAACTGGTGCTGCCTTCGAGGATGAGCGACTGCATGAAGACGGTCGTTTCAAATCCCTCGCGATAGACGGTGAGAAAACCGACTCCCAACAAGGCGAAGATTTCCCAGAAAGGCGCGCGCACCTGCTTGGCCGTCTTGGACAGGTCGCGCAGACGGGCGTTCCATCCGACCCAATACATCTTGTGGAAGACCCAGTTGGTCACCATGAGCAGGATGATGACGGCGAGAACGGAGACGACGGCTTCCAGCTTTTCGCCATAGCGCATGAGCGACCGCACAATCGTTTGAGAGAGCCAGAAAGTTAATCCGCTCAGCACGACGCCGAGGAGCGCGCCCTGCATGATGCCACGTCGGGTGCGGATATTCTCGGCGCCGCGCAACCCGGCCAGCAAGGCAGCCAGGATGACGATCGCCTCCAGGCCCTCCCGGGCCAGGATCGTGAAAGCCGTGAAGCCGATGGTGGCAGGCGAGACCGCGACCTGGAGCAGCGCGACGCATTCATCCAGGTTCTTGAGCGCCCGCTCGTAACCGGCACTTAACTCGTCGATCGGCGCGCCGCGATCGAGCAGCGCCTTGATGCCGGGTTCCTCCTGGCCATCGAGGAAGCTCCGCTCGGTGTGCGTGGCCAGCGACGGATTGCGCGGCATGACGCGAATTTCGATCTCGGAATCAAAGGCGGTGTAGGCATCGAGCCGCAGCGATTCCGCTTCCTGCCAATGCCCCGCCTTGGCCGCCGCGAGTGAATTGTTAAGCGAATCTCGCACATCGAGGGCCGTTTCCTCGATGATCTGGCCTTTTGCGCCTGCCTGATGCGCGCTTAACCCGAAGCGATTTTCGAGGATCGATCCGACGTCGCCGGCATCCTTTTCAATCACCGACAAGTCCTGGACCTGGTCGATCTGCTTTTGCAGGACGGCGAGTTTTTGAATGAGTTCGCCGTGATATTGCGTGTAAACGGCGCTCTGGTCGCGCCGCCAGACGGGCGCGAGTTCGTTGACGAGGCTCTGGGCCTGCTGCGTGAATTGCTGGGCTTCCTTGTATTCGAGCGGGATGACGACCTGCCGGTTCTCCACGCCGTTACGATATTCCTTGGGGATGACGTCGACGAAGCGGGCGAGCAGCCGCTGCAAACGGGTAACGTCGGTCGGCGACAGCAGATTGGGCAGCGTGAGCTCGATCTTGTCCCGCCACGACGCCAGCGCGGCCGCGGCCTGTGGTGAATCATAGGGCTCGGCCAAGGACGGCAGCGTTGCGACCGAGGCAACCGGACCGTTGATCCCGGCCGCCTGCAAGAGCGGCAGGGGAAACCGCGACAAGTTTTGGATTTCGGCAAGCTTGGCCTGCACGTAGGCCTCGTTGGCTTCGCCGGTCGTCATGGTGTGCTGAAGGGCATCCATGATCTGGCGAGTCCGCGTCACCTGCCAGCCGACGTATTCCTTGGCCAGGGCCTGGCTCACTCCTGGCTGGCGCACCTGATCGGGCGGCAACTGCAGGAGAAGCCCCCCGTCATCGGCGTTGGCAAATTTTGGCAAGGTAACCATATCGCGCCAGGCGCGCGCGTTCCCCACATCCCCAGAGCGCTGGTGTGCCAGCATTTCGAGGGCCGCGATTTGCTGCAAGAGCGAGCGGCCGGCGCCGATCTCCTCGGCCAGATTTTTTGGATCCAAGAAGTCGGTCGGGACCAGCGAGCGGGCCGTGGGATCGGAAAGGTCGACCTTGAGCGCCTGCCAATCCTGGTTGAGGGCCTGGTCCGTCTGGACCGAAGCCGTTCCGTCGTAGACATCAAGAATCGAGCTATCGAGTTCGTCCTGCAACTGATGAAAGTCCGTGACCACGTCGCCGCGAACCAACGGACAAAAAGCCGCCAGCCCACTGAGCAGCAATGTGGAACAGGTGAGCGTTTTCAAACGACGGCCTTTTGTGGAAAGAGGAGGGCGGACTAGGCCAGGAAAGGCTTGGGCGGAAGTCGCAGGCCGAGAATGGCCGCGACCTGCTCGAGCTGCGGAGCCAGCTGGTCGCTCATCGTCTTCGCCTGCTCGGCCATTTCCTCGATCTCGACCTGGCTCAGTTTGCCATGCGCGGCGCGGGCGGCCTTGTCGCGCCGGTCGGTCTCATCGATATGGTGCATGATGCCGTCGTATTCGCTCTTCAACTGCGCAGCCAGCGCCGGGTCCTTTTGCTCGAGCTGGGGCCGGATTGCGTTGTAGACGAGCTGCAGGCTGCCCATGATCCCGCGCATATCGAGCACGCGGCTTTCCGAGATATATTTGCCGCTCGGGGCGTAGAGCGAATCACGCAGATCGTCGTAGTAGGTGTTGAACGTGGGTGTCATCCAAACCAATGCCCCGACGCACTCATCGAGACTCGGTTGCCATTTCTCGCACGAGGCCAAAAATTCGTCCGCATGCACCACGCTGTCCTTCGCCGAGGCGAGGACAACATCGGCACGGGGCAGCACCGCGATGCCATGCACTTTTTCCGATGCATCGCGGCTGAGGCGCTTGACGAAATCAGCCTGGGCGCCCCACAGGGTCGGCTCGATGACGTAATGAAAGAGGTTGCCGTTTCGGTTATCAATGCTTTCTCCGCTCGCCGTGCGCAGGTCGATGGGCGCGGCGGGATTGTCGGTCGAGGCCTGGTCGATCGGGACGCCCGAGTCGAAATAAATGTCGTACTGGACCAGCTCCTTGACCCCCGCGGCGATGCCTTCCACGGTTTCATAACCGTTCATGTGGAGATTCTTGTAATCACCCTGCATCTTGGCCACGAGCGAGAGAAGCTCAGGCCCGCTGGCGATCGCGGCCTTGTTGTAGTCCCCGCCATTGGCATCGATGATTTGCTGGTACGCGGTCGCGTTCGTGGCGTAGTCGTGGGCCGCGGCATCCATCTTGGTCACCTGCGTCAGCAGATAACCTTTGATGGCGCTAACTCCCTGGTTATCAGCAGCGTGAAGGGCCGTGGACGAAACGCCCAGCAAGGGGAAGAGAAGCAGCGAACACCAGCAAGCGGACTTGGATTTCATGCTGCGATATAAGCAGCATCCCAAAAAGCCCGCTAACGGCCGCTTGCCATTCTTTGACGTTGAATTGCGATTGGGGATCGCCGAAAGAGTTCGCGAGTGAGTCAGGAGTTCAGCGATCGGTCCCAAAGAGTTCTCGATGAACAATTGACCACTGGTCAAGGGCCCTTTAGTCCGTCCAGGGTCTTCTTCATCTTATCGACCAACGCGGAGGTGTGTTCGATGATGCAGGTGCGATGATTTCCCGGCACCGTTTCCAAGGTGACGATTGGGAAAATTTCGTGCGCGTGCTTCGTCCACTCGGCCCGTGCCGGAGGGTTCTCTTTTGGCAAATACAGGGTCGTCGGAACTGAGAGGGGCCTTAAAGTGTAGCGGCGGAATGCGAGCATATAGACCTCGTAGTCCAGGCTATCGAGAATGTCGCCGTCGTCGCCCGCATCGTTTTCTTCCTCGGCCACCTCGGTGGAATCGATCCGGCTTTTCAGGCCCAGTCGATTAAGAATGCCTCCGAATTTGCTGCGGAACGATTTTTTGGTCCACCGGTTGAGGGAAACACCGTAGCGGTCGAAGCAGTGGATTTTTTTCTGCAGGTCCCATTTCAGGATATTTCCGATCGTATCAACCACCGGCCAAATCCGGCGAAGCAGCCGGCTGTCGAACGAGGTCGGATCGATCATGAGCACGTGATGAACCGTCTCGCCTTTCACGACCAATTGGCGTGCCACTTCCGCGGCCACGATGGCCCCGATACAGTAGCCACCCAATACATAAGGCCCGTGCGGGGTGTGCTTCTGGATGACAGCGATGTGATGCGCCGCCATTTCTTCCATGGTCAGGGCCATTGGCCCTCCTTCGGGAGGAAGAACGTAAAAGGGTTGGTCCTCACCCAATCCCTCGGAGAGACGTCCGCAATAAAAACCGCCCCCCGTCCAATCGCCATGCAGGAAAAAGAGCGGCGCACGGGTGCCTTTGGCCTGGAAGGTGATTAACGGCGTGGCGAGTCCATTGGCAGGTATCGACTGGACTGCGCCTTTGTCGCGATTTTCCTGATCAAGGACATGCGCCAGTTTCCTGATCGTCGGATTTTGAAAAAACACCGGAATGGAAAGATGGCGACGGAACAACTCATTGATCTTGCCGACCAGTCGGACCGCCAATAGCGAATGGCCGCCCAGGTCGAAGAAACTGTCGTTGATCCCAACTTGTTTCAGGCTGAGGACCGCGCACCAAATTCCTGCCAGGGCCATCTCCGTCGGTGTGCCGGGCGCCACGAAATTGCTCTTGTCGACGGCCTCTCCAAAGTCGGGCCGGGGAAGGGCTTTCCGGTCCACCTTGCCGTTGGGCGAAAGCGGCAGCGCATCGAGCGAGACGAATGCCGCCGGCACCATGTAGTCCGGCAGCTTGATTCGAAGATTTTCACGCAGCTCCGAAGGATTGACGGCACCGTTGCTGCTGACCACATAGGCGGTGAGCCGCTTGTCACCCGGCGTGTCCTCCCGCGCTACGACGACGCTGGTCTTCACTCCCGGATGCTGATTCAACGCCTCCTCAATCTCGCCCAACTCCACGCGAAAACCGCGAATCTTTACCTGATGGTCCAGCCGTCCCAGATATTCGACGACACCATTCGGGAAAAACCGCGCCAGATCGCCGGTCTTATAAAGCCGCGCTTGGGGATCCGCAGAGAACGGATCGGCGATGAACTTCTCCGCGGTGAGTTCCGGTCGATTATGGTACCCCCGCGCCAGCCCCACGCCACCGATGTGCAATTCCCCCGCGATACCGACTGGAACCGGTTGAAGGCGGTCATCCAAAATATAAATCTGGGTGTTCGCGATCGGCCGGCCCAGCGGCACGGTATTCAACAAACTGTCGCGCTCGCAGGCCCAATAGGTCACGTCCACCGCCGCCTCGGTCGGTCCGTACAAGTTGTGTAACTCCGTGTCCAGCGTGGAGAAAAACCGCCGCTGCAAGTCCAGCGACAGGGCCTCTCCACTGCAAATCACCCGCTTCAAGCTTGAACAGGAAGCCCGCAGCCCCTCCTGCTCGAGGAACACCTGCAGCATGGAGGGCACGAAGTGCAGCGTCGTGATCTTCTCTTGCGCGATCAACTGCGCCAGATAAGCGCCGTCCCGATGCCCTTCGGGCCGCGCCACCACGAGCCGCGCGCCGGTCAGCAGGGGCCAGAAAAATTCCCATACGGAAACGTCGAAACTAAAGGGTGTCTTTTGCATGACCCGGTCTTCCGGGGTCAAGGGATAGGCGTCCTGCATCCACAGCAATCGATTCACGATCGCGCGGTGCGTGTTCATCGCGCCCTTGGGCCGGCCGGTCGAGCCCGACGTGTAAATCATGTAGGCCAGATGCCCGGCCGTTGCGGCGCTCTCCACCGGGGAGCCGCTTTCCCGGGCGATCTCCGGCCAATCCGCATCCAGCCGAATCAACCGTGCTCCGGATGACGGCAGGGTCTTGACCAGGTGGTCCTGGGTCAGGAGGACGGTGACCGCCGCATCTTCCAGCATGAAGGTCAGGCGGTCCTTCGGGTAATCGGGATCCAACGGGACATACGCGCCGCCCGCCTTCAGGATGCCCATCAACCCGACGACCATTTCCAGCGACCGTTCCATGCAAATGCCGACCAGCGTGTCCGGCCCCACTCCCAGCTTTTGCAAATGCCGCGCCAATTGGTTGGCTCGCGTGTCGAGCTCTTCGTAGGTCAACTGCAGGTCCCCAAACACGACGGCCACCGCAGTCGGCGTGCGCGCGACCTGATCTTCAATCAGCTCGTGCAGGCAGCGATTTTGAGGATAGGCGACCTCGGTTCGGTTCCATTCCACGAGGATTTCCTGGCGTTCAGGCTCCGTGAGCAACGGCAGGTCCGACAACGGCTGATCGGCGTCTCGTACCACCGATTCGACCAGTGTCCGAAAATGGCCCAGCATCCGGCTCGCGCGCTCCTCGTCGAACAGGTCGGAGTTATAACGGCAGACGACGTCGATCTCGTTTCCGGTGTCCTGCGCGTCGATGTTGAGATCGAAGAAATTGAAGGCCTTGGAAGGGAAGGAAACGTGCGACCCCGGCAGTTGCAACTGCCGGCCGGCCCGCCCGAGATTGAACATCAACGGAATAAGCGGTGCGCGGCTGAGATCCGTCCGCAACTTCAATTTCCGGACGAGAGTCCCCAGGGTGATGTTTTGATGTTCATACGCATCCAGCAGCAGGCCCTTGATGGTTTTTAGATGATCGGAAAAGTGGGCACTTCCCTCAGAACGGCTCCGCAAGGGCAGCGTATTGACGCAATGGCCGACCAGCGATTTGTTTCCGGAGTAACCGGTTACTGCCAGTTGTCCCGCCGCCGGAATGCCGACGACCAGGTCTTCCTCGCCGGTGAGACGGAACATCCAGGCATTGAAGGCGGCCAGCAAGAAGACGAACAGCGTGCAGCCGCGCGCCGCCGCGGCTTGTTTGAGGGAAGCGTAAAGCGCGGCGTCCAGCATGACCCTCGTTTGGGCCATGCGATAGGTCTTGATCGGTGGCCGCGGGCGATCAGCTGGCAGTTCAAAGTCATTGGGCAGCCGCGAAAATTGTCCGAGCCAATACGCTTCGGCCGCATTGACGGATGAACGATGCTCCGGGGTGGTTTGCCATTGCTCGTACTGCCGGTACTGCATGGCCGGCTCCAGGTTCGCCGTGGCCCCGCGTGCGCGCGCGGTGTAGAGCTGGGTGAACTCGCGCAGCAAGATGCCGATCGACCAGCCATCCAGGACGATATGATGCGCCGCGAGAATAACGGCGCAGCGGTCCCCGGATAATTTGAGAAGCTGGGTACGCAGCAAGGGTCCATGGGCCAGATCAAAGAGCGTGTGGTCCTCCCGGGACATGGCCTCGGCGACGCCCTGCTCCTGTTCCTCCTCACTCAATGCCGACAAGTCGTGGAAGGAAGGCTCGATCTTTTGAGAGGCGGAAATCCGCTGGCTCGATCCGTCCGCCGAGAAAGTCGTGCGCAAGGCGTCGTGGCGATCCACCAGTTGCTGGAGAATTTCACCCAATGCGTCCGCGTCGACTGCGCCGCGCAAACGGAGGGCAAACACCTGGTTGAACGCGAGAGAAGCATCGTCGCTGGACTGCGAGGCGAGCCAAAGTTCCGTCTGCGAATCGGTCAATGGAAGACTGACGATGCCCGCCTCGTCCGCGCCCGGATGACTCGCGCCTGCTTGTTTCGGGGAATCGTGTGTGGTGGCCGCATGGCCTGCCGCCGACTGGGGAGACGATCCGCGACGCAGCATTTCCACCTGCTCGGTCAAAGCGCGCAGTTGGGCCTGCAGGGCCTCCAATGTTGCATCGGGAGCCGACGCGGCCGAAACCGGGACAGAAGAACTAGACGTGTGGGCCGGAGTAACCGCACCTGTTGCAAAAGCCTCGGGCGGGAGATTCTGGTCGAGGTAATTGGCCAGATCATTCAGCGTGGATAGCTCCTCAAACATCTGACGAAAGGTGATCCTGATGCCGAACCGCGCCTCGATGGAGAGGCTCGCCTGCCCGAGAAAGAGAGAATCGAGGCCCATCTCCATGAAGCTCGCGGAGGGGCCGACGTCCGCCAGGTTCGCGCTGGATAGTTCCTGAAATTGGGCCGTGAGCATCGTCAGGATGCGCTCTTTGCGGGAGACCGTGACCGGTCCTTCATTTTCCGTGTCGCTATCCGGCATCGAAGCGGGGGCTGCCAATAAATCAGTCGGTCCCGCTGATCCAAAGGCTGAATCGGTCGTGGCCTGCGCCGAGGGATCGTTGGTCAACGCTTGGGCAACAGCCGGATGAATCGGTTCAATCCAAAAACGTTTTCTTTCGAAGGGATAGGTGGGCAGCGCCACGCGCCGACGCCTTTCGTTCGTGTAAAAGCCGGGCCAATCCACCGTCGTTCCCGCCAGCCAAAGCTTGCCCAATGCGCTCAGCATCGCGGGTATTTCCTGTTCCTTCGACAAAGAGGAAACGATCACATGGCCGGCGCCCTTCGCAGGATGCTGGCTCGCGAGGCCGCTTAAAGTCTGGCCGGGCCCGACTTCGAGCAAGATGGTTTCAGCATCCTTCAACAGTTCGCCCACGCCATCAGCGAAGCGGACGGCCTGGCGGATGTGGCTCGCCCAATATTTCGGGTCCGTCGCCTCGCCGTCCGTGATCCAACGGCCGGTGACGTTTGAAATATACGGAAGAGTCGGCCTGTTGAAATGGACCTTGGCCAGCAGCGCGGTCAGCGGCTGCAGGGCGGGGTCCATCATGGCCGAATGGAATGCGTGGGAGGTTTGGAGGCGTCGTCCTGCCACCCCCTGCTCTTTCAACTGAGCTTCAAACTTTTCAATGGCCTCATACGGACCCGCGACCACGCAGAGGGAACGTGAATTAACTGCCGCGATGGAAAGATCGCCCGGCAATTGCGGCCTCAGTTCATCCTCCGCCAAACGCACCGCGAGCATGGCCCCTTTCGGCAGTGCCTGGACCAATCGTCCACGGGCCGTCACGAGGGCCAGGGCTTCCGCAAGCGTGAAGACTCCGGCCAGGCAAGCGGCGACGTATTCGCCTACGCTGTGGCCGATCATGGCGCAAGGCTGAATGCCCCAGGACATCCACAGCTTGGCCATGGCGTATTCAATGACAAACAAAGCCGGCTGGGTGATGCGCGTCTGGTTCAGCAGGTCTGTGGCAGATTCCGCCTGGTCGGCGGAAGGAAACAAGACGTGGCGCAGGTCCAAATCCAAATGGGAAAGGAGAATCTCCGCGCAGCGATCGACCTCCTCCTTGAACGCCGCCTCGGAGCGGTACAAGTCCGCGCCCATATTCACCTGTTGTGCGCCCTGGCCGGGGAACATGAAAACGACCGAGCGATCCCGAGACTTACCTTGCTGGGTCACGAGACGTTTGGGATCACGCGCCTCCAGCGCTTGCACGGCGTCGGAAAGATCACGGCAGACGAGCATCCGGCGGTGATCAAAGACGCGGCGCCCCATCTGGAGCGTGAAGGCCGCGTCAGCCAAACTCAGCTCGGGATTGGCCTTGAGAAAGGCGTGGAGATTGGCCGTGGCGGCGTCCAGCGCCGAGCTCGTCTTGGCGGAGAGAAGCAGAAGCTGTCCTTCGCGCGAGGGTCCCGACGGCTCCAAAGCCGGCGCCTCTTCCAGGACGAGATGAGCGTTCGTGCCGCCGACCCCGAAGCCACTGACCCCTGCACGGCGCGGCGTTGGGCCGGCCTTCCAATCGGTCAACTTCGAGTTAACAAAAAAGGGGCTGTTGGCGAAATCGATCTTGGGATTGGGCGCCGTGAAATTGAGGCTCGGAGGCAGCATTTCCTGTTTCAGGGCGAGGGCCGTTTTAATCAGGCTCGCCACGCCGGCCGCGGCGTCCGCATGGCCGATGTTGCCCTTGACGGAACCGATCGCGCAGAAGTTCTTCCGCGATGTGCCGGCCCGAAACGCCTGCGTCAGCCCCTCAATTTCAATCGGGTCACCCAGGGGAGTCGCGGTGCCGTGCGCCTCGATGTAGGAAATCGTGGAGGGCTCGATGCCGGCTTGGGCCTGCGCCAGGGCGATCACCTCCGCCTGTCCGTTCACGCTCGGCGCGGCGAACCCGGCCTTGGCCGAGCCATCGTTATTGAGGCCGAATCCCTTGATCACGGCATGGATCTGGTCGCCATCCTGCACCGCCTCCGCCAGCCGCTTGAGCACGACGATCCCGAGCCCGTCGCTGAAAATCGTTCCACCCGCCTGGGCATCAAAGGGCCGGCAATGACCGTCGGGAGAAAACATGCCGCCGTCCTGATAGTAAGTCCGCTTTTGGGGAAAGCTAAGTGAGACGCCGCCGGCGAGGGCGATGTCGCATTGATAACCGAGCAACGCCTGGCAGGCCTGGCAAACCGCCACGAGCGACGTGGAACAGGCGGTGTAAACGCTCAGGGCCGGGCCTCTCAAATTGAGTTTGTAGGCGACGCGGGTGGCCAGAAAATCCCCGATCGCCGTCGATCGGCCGACGATCTTGATCACGTCCGGATGCGAATAGACATTATTCCAAAAATACGAGTTGGGGCTCATACCGGCATAGACGCCGACGTAACCTTTCGCCCGCGCGGGGTCGTAACCGGCGTTCTCCAGCACCTCCCACGAAGCTTCGAGAAAAAGGCGCTGTTGCGGGTCGATGACTTCCGCCTCCTTGGGGCTGACGTTAAAGAAGGAGGCGTCGAACCACTCGGCTTCCTTCACCACGCCGCGAGCGGCCACGTTGCTGGGGTCCTTCCTCAATGCGGCGACATCCAGGCCCGCGGCCGCCAATTCCTCGTCGCTAAAGAAGGAGACGGATTCGACACCCGCGACGAGGTTCCGCCAGAATTCGTCCACGTTTCCCGCACCGGGAAAGCGGCCGCTCATGCCGATTATGGCGATTCCCTCGTAGTTCGTATCCATGCCGTCTTAACGTTTGAGTGTCTGGCGATGGCCGAGGGCGGCCCGCTGCAACTGGGCGCGGTCCTGCACGGCACCCAACCCCGCCGGCTTCGCCGCGGGCTGGCTGAGACGCTGGGCCAACGCCCGTATCGTCGTATGCTGGAACATTTCAGCCGACGAAAGATTGACCTTCAATCCCTCGAGAATGCTGGCTTGAACGCGCAGCAGCAGCAACGAATCGCCACCGAGATCAAAGAAATTGTCGTCAACGCCAACCTCCTGAAGACCCAAAAGCTCCTGCCAGATGTTGGCCAGCACGCGTTCGATTTCATTCGTAGGGGCGGTAAAGGCTTTGCCTATCTCGGCCGGTCGGGCATGCCGCGCTGTTGGGGGCTTGCCGATCATGGGCAGACGTTGCGTGGCGTGTTCGATCACAGTCAGGTTCCTTTCCGGAGCGTCCAAGGCTGTAGCGGACACGATGACGCGGGCGAAACCGTAGTGGATAATCCGATTAAAGGCTTCCATCCCCTCTGCGGGGCTCAGCGAATTTTCGCTCGTCAGTTCACGGACCATTCTTCTCGTGCGGGTCAGTTCCTGCGAGGTCTGCACGGCCATGCCGACGTCGCGCCATGGATCCCAGTTGATCGTCACGGTGTACCCATCGTCGACGGCCCTTTTGTGAAAGGCAAAGGCGTCCAGAAATTCATTCGCGGCAATATAGCCCACCTGGCCGAACGAGGCGCCCGAGACGTTGGTACTTCGCGTGGAACAGAGAACCAGAAAATCCAAGCCGCTTTTCGCCAGTAATTCATCAAGTATCAGGGTACCCTTTACTTTCGCGGCTAATATTTCCTCGGTGGATTCCTTCGTCCTGCGCTGAATGACGCCGCCCTGGTCGGCGATTCCTGCCGAATGAATGACGCCATCGATGTGGCCGAATCGACTCCTCGCGAGGGCGATCACTTCCTGCATCCGATCGCGGTCGGCCACATCGGCTGACAGAATCAGGACTTCCGCCCCGGCGTTCTCGAACAGCTGGATATTTTTTATGCGCTGACTGGTTTCATCCTGGACCGGATGGGTCGCCAGCCACGCCGCCCACTGCTCCCTCGCGGGGATCACGGAACGTCCCACGAGAATCAATTTGGCCTGTACGCGCGTGGCCAGAAATTCCGCCAAGGCCAGGCCGATTCCACCCAGGCCACCGGTGATGAGATAAACTCCGTTGGCTTTCAACCGCAATGCGATTCCTGCCGGCGGATCCAGATGAATGCGCTCGAATGCCTGGACCCAGCGAGACCCCGCCCGGTAAGCGACGGCGGAATCCGACGGCTCGGTCGAAAATTCGCCGAGCAGCTGCTTGATGAGCCGCTGCTCACTTTTGGTTCTGGGTTCGGAAACGATGATATCCACACTGCGGCAATTGATATTGGGGTATTCCAGCGGAATGACTTTACCGGCGCCTAGCACCGTGGCCTTTTCCGGGTTCAACGTTTCCCCGCCCGTCACCAAATGGACCCCGTTCGACACGATCTCGATATCCACCTTGGTCGAAATATTTTCGCCCAGCGCGCGGGCCAGGAAAAGCAAGCTGTGAAGGCCCCTGTCCTGTATCCGCTCCAAACGCGGTTCCAGCTCAGTGCTCCCGTCTGATTTCGACACGCTCCAGAGGTGAACGATCTTTTCCGGCACCTCGCCCAGGGCGCAAAGCTCGGAAATCAGGGAATCATAGTCCCCTCCCTGTTCGGGGTTGATCGCGTAGGTGCCTTCGCTAATTCGACGATAGTCCGGGCCGACGGCGACCCGCGTCACGCATTCGCCTCGCGCAATGAGAGATTCCGCCAACTGCTCCCCGAGTCCGCCGTCATCCAGGAAAATCGCCCACCGGAATTTTTGTCGTGGCTGGTCATCCTCCACGGATACCGTCGCGAGCTCGGATTGTTTCCACGCCGGAACGTAAAACCAATCGGCGGGATCTGGATTTCGCAGTGTCGCGGCCTTGGGCGCTGCTTCCTCACGCAAAAGCGCTCGAGGTTCGATCCAGTACCGTTCGCGCTGGAAAGGATATGTGGGAAGGGAAATGCGGCGGCGACTCTCATGACCATGGAAGCCGGCCCAGTCCACCTCGACGCCGTGCAACCAAAGCTGACCGAGAGCCGCCAGCAGGCTGGCACCATCAGGTTGTTGCTCCCGCGCGTGACGCAGGGAGGAAACGATCGCGCAGCCGACCGGCACTCCCGGCTGAAGCCTGGCCAGGGAACTCAAAGTCGTCCCGGGGCCGACTTCCAGCAGGACGGAGTCGCCGGTTCCCAGCAGCTCCTTGATTCCATCGTCAAATCGCACGGTCTGGCGCAGATGGTTCGCCCAGTATTGCGGATCAACCGCGTCTTCGTCGGAGATCCACGTCCCGGTCAAATTGGACAGAAACGGAATCGTGGGACGGCCTCGTTTCACGCGGCTCACACATTCGACGAACGACGGCAGGATCGGGTCCATCATCGCGGAATGAAAAGCGTGCGAGGTGTGCAAGACGCTGCCGGTTTTCCCCGAGGCCGTCAGGGTGGCCAGAAACGCCTCGATCTCCTCGATCGGACCCGACACGACGCATCGCGCCGGCCCATTAACGGCCGCGAGGGAAAGGGTCGGGGGAAGAATCGCCAGCAAGTCGGCTTCCGACATCGGAACAGCCAGCATGGCGCCACGCGGCATCTGTTGCATGAGCTCGCCGCGCTGGACCACCAGCGCCAGGGCGTCCTCGAGGGAAAATACCCCGGCCAGACAGGCGGCGACGTATTCGCCAATACTGTGGCCGATCAATGCCGCTGGTTTAATTCCCCAGGACATCCACAGGGTGGCGAGTGCAAATTCAATCGCGAAAAGCGCAGGCTGGGTGATGCGGGTCTGGCCCAACAGGTCTTCGGCATCTTTTGTCTTCTCATCCGCGGGATACAAAACCTCGCGTAAATCCATCCCCAAGGCAGGAAGAAGAATTTCAGAGCATCGATCAAGCGCCTCGCGAAAAACCGCTTCCACGCGATACAGCTCAGCGCCCATCTGGACATACTGGGCGCCTTGGCCCGGGAACATGAAAACGACGGAGGGGTTCTCCACCTCACCGTGGTGGGTGGCGGAGCGCTTGGAATCGCCGGCACCGAGAACTTCAATGGCATCCGCGAGGTCGCTGCAAACCAACATCTGGCGATGCTGAAAAACCTGGCGGCCTTCCTGAAGCGTAAAGGCCGTATCGGCGAGATTGAGGTTTGGAGTTATCTCGAAATGGGCGAGCAAATTGGTGCGCGCCGCCTCCAGCGCCACCTTCGTCTTCGCGGAGAGGAGTAAAAGTTGCCAGGGCCGTGACGGGCCGGACGGCGCGGGCGCGGGCGCTTCTTCCAACACGACATGCGTGTTCGTGCCGCCGAGACCGAAGGAGCTCACGCCAGCCCGGCGAGGCATGGGTACGTTGTCCCATCGCCTCAGCGTGGAGTTGACGAAGAAGGGACTATTGGCGAAATCGATTTTCGGATTCGGTTTCGAAAAATGAAGGCTGGCCGGTATCACGTGGTGTTGCAGGGCAAGGACCGTCTTGATCAGACCGGCCGCGCCCGCCGCGGCGCCCACATGACCGATGTTGCTTTTGACCGAGCCGACGGCGCAAAAATTTTTCTCCGCGGTGCTCAGGCGAAACGCCTGCGTCAGCCCGGCAACTTCGATGGGATCGCCGATCGGCGTGGCGGTGCCGTGACACTCGACATAGGAGACGGTGGCCGGATCGAACTCGGCCTCGGCTAGCGCGGTTGCCACGGCTTCCGCCTGCCCGTCCACGCTCGGCGCCGTAAAACCGACCTTGGTCGCGCCATCGTTGTTGATTCCGAATCCCTTGATAACGGCACGGATCTGGTCTCCGTCCTCGATCGCTTCGCTCAGGCGCTTGAGCAACACGACACCGAGTCCGTCGCTCGAGACGGTTCCCTGCGCCTGCGCGTCAAAGGTGCGGCAATGGCCGTCCGGCGAAAAAATCCCGCCTTCCTGAAAACGAACACCGCGGCGCTGCGGAAACGAAATCCAGACGCCACCAGCCAGCGCCAGATCGCACTGGTAGTTGAGGAGGCTTTGGCACGCCTGGCAAACCGCCACCATGGAGGTGGAGCAAGCCGTGTTCAGGCTGATGGCGGGTCCTCTCAGGTTGAGCTTATAGGCCACCCATGTGGCGAGATAATCCTTCTCGTTGCCGAGATTGATCACCCGGTCCCCCACCAAGTCGACCAGGTCGGTCCGGGCATGCAGATTGTTCAGGTAGTAGGTGGCGTCGCCCATCCCCGCGTAAACGCCGACCGGACCCTCCACTCGCGCCGGATCATATCCGGCATCTTCCAGGACTTCCCAGGAAGCCTCGAGAAACAGGCGCTGCTGGGGATCGGTCACTTCGGCCTGCTTGGCGCTCATGCCGAAAAACGGCGCATCAAACCATTCGACGTTCTGGACGATGCCACGCGCCGGCACATAATTCGGATCTTTCCTCAACGCCGTGACGTCGAGTCCGGACGCGGCCAGTTCCTCGTCGGTGAACCTCGAAACGGATTCAATCCCGGCCACGAGATTGCGCCAGAATTCATCGAGGTTGGCTGCCCCGGGAAAACGGCCGCTCATGCCGATGATGGCGATGCCTTCGGACGACGACTCCTTCATCAATCGCTTTCCTTCAGTTGGCGCTCGCGGCCGAGGGCTTCCTTGCGCCGACGGGTCCTCTCCTGGACCTTTTGCAACCGGCCTGCGCCGACGGAAGGCTGGCTGAGATGCCGCGCCAGCGAGCTGATGGTGGGGTATTGGAACATCTCGACGATGGAAACGTCCCTCTCCAATTTTTCGCAAGCCTGCGTCTGGACCTGGACCATCAACAGCGAATGACCGCCGAGATCAAAGAAGTTGTCGTGGACGCCCACTTGTTTCAGGCCGAGGACCTCGCTCCAGATTCCTGCGAGGATCACTTCGGTCGGCGTGCCGGGCGCGACCAATTTGCTTTTATCGGTTGTCGCCTCAAAATCGGGCTTGGGCAGCGCTTTCCGGTCCACCTTGCCATTGGGTGTCAGGGGCAGCCGATCCAGCGTGACGAACGCGGAGGGAACCATGTATTCCGGCAATTTATTTTGGAGCAGGCTGCGTAATTCCGAGGCTTTCGGCGACTCTCCGTTCCGGGTCGTCACATAGGCCACCAGGCGTTTGTCTCCCGGCGTGTCCTCTCGCGCCATCACTACGGCGTTCAGAACATTGGGGTGCGTGGAAAGCACCGCTTCGATTTCTCCCAACTCGATGCGGAAGCCGCGGATTTTGACCTGATGATCGAGACGTCCCAGGACCTCGATGGTGCCGTCCTCGCGCCGCCGGGCGACATCACCCGTTTTGTAGAGCCGCGCTCCCGGCTCAGTGGAAAAAGGATCCGGGATGAATCGTTCCGTCGTCAGTTCAGGACGCTTCCGGTAACCACGGGCCAGGCCCACTCCCCCGATGTGAAGTTCGCCGGTCACTCCCAGTGGGACAGGTTGAAGATGCGGATCGAGAATGTAGAGCTGCGTGTTGGCGATCGGCTGCCCGATATGGATCGTCGCATCGTCGCGCGTGACGTGGGCCGCGGACGACCAGATCGTCGTTTCGGTCGGCCCGTACATGTTCCACAGTTCGCCCCCCTGGGCCAGTAATTGATCGGCCAGTTCGCGCGGCAGAGCCTCGCCTCCGCACAGCATCTTGAGCGGCAGATTTCCCGCCCATTTCGCATCCAGCAGAATCCGCCACGTCGAAGGAGTCGCCTGCAGCACGGTGGCATGATGGGCCTTCAATTGCTGGAGAAGACGCACCCCGTCGGCGGCGTCGGCGCGGCTGAGAAAGACCAACTTCGCCCCGGTGATCAAAGGCAAAAAGATTTCCAGCGCCGCGATGTCGAAGGAGAACGTCGTCACGGCGACGAGAACATCCTGCGCGGTCAGGCCGGGCTGTTTCTGCATCGAGAGCATGAAATTCACCATCGCCTCATGCGGAATCTCGACTCCTTTCGGCACGCCGGTGGAACCGGAGGTGTAGATCACATAGGCCAAATTCTTTTCCGTCACGCATCCGGGAAGGTTCTCGTCGCTTTCGGTTTCGAGGCTGGTCCGTTCGCGACCCAGGACAAAGACCGGTGCGGTGACGGGCGGCAAGTCCGCCTGCAGCGTTTGCTGGGTGATCAGGACCACCGGTTGGGCGTCGTTGAGCATCAGCGCCTGACGGTCGCGCGGCAGGGCAGGATCAACCGGCAGATAAGCGCCGCCCGCCTTGAGGACTGCCATCAAGGCGACGATCAAATCAAACGAGCGCTCGAGACAAATGGCGACCAACCGGTCAGGACCCACGCCCAGTTTTTCCAGGCGGTGCGCGAGCTGGTTCGCCCGGCTGTTGAGTTGACCGTAAGTGAACGGCTTTCCGTCAAAGACGACCGCAGTGGCTTCTGGATTCGCACGGACCTGTTCCTCGAACAATTGGTGAACCTGTTTGTTCCGGGAAAAGTCCTGCTGGGTCTGGTTTTCCTCGACCACGATCTGGCGCCGCTCGCCTTCCGTGAGCACCGGCAGTTCGGCGAGGCGTTGCTCGGGATCCGCCGCCACCGCTTCCAACAGAACCTGATAGTGGGCGACCATGCGGTCGATCCGGGCGTCGTCGAACAGCTCGGTGCTGTATTCCATCTCCAGCCAGATCGCGTCCTCGTCGTCGGTCATCATCACGGTCAGGTCGAACTTGGACGTCTTGGTTTCCGCCAGGAGCGATTCCACCTCCAACCCGTCCATGCCGATGAACGAGAGTTGCTGGTCGCGATCGCGCCAGTTGATCATCACTTGAAAAAGCGGCGAGTAACTCAGGTTGCGCTCGGGGCGGACCTTGTTGACCACCTGATCAAACGGCGGGGAGCGATGGCTGTATAAATCCAAGACCGTTTTTTGGACGCGCGCCAGCAGCTCGCGAAAATTCATTTCCCCGGTGACCTGGGTCCGCAGCACGTGGGTGTGGAGCAGGAACCCGATCATCGATTCCACTTCCGGGCGATCGCGGTCCGCGAGGGGGATGCCGATCAGGATATCTTCGCTGCCCGTATAGCGGTAGAGCAGCGCGTCGAGCGCAGCCGTGAAGAACGTGAACAAACTGATTTTCTCGTTCCGGCTGCAGTCGCGCAGGCTTTGCACGAGCTTCGATTCGATGCGGAAACGTCGCCGGGCCCCGCGGAACGAATTGACGCTGGGGCGCGGGCGGTCCGTCGGCAGCTCCAGGAGCGCGGGAGCACCCCGAAGATTCTTTTCCCAGTAGGTCAGGTCCTCGGCAAAAGATCCCTCGTCCATCTGCTTCTTCTGCCAGACGGCATAGTCGCCGTGTTGGATGGGAAGCGGCGGCAAGGCAGGCGGCTCGCCGTGCAAGAAGGTCCGGTAGAGCGCGGACAGTTCCCGCCAAAACACGCCTTCCGACGACCAGTCGCAGATGATGTGGTGCATCATCAGGACAAAAACGTGGTCCTCGGTATCGAGCTGGATCAAGGTCGCGCGAATTCCCGGTTCGGATTGGAGATGATAGGGACGGCGCGGCTCGTCGATGAGCAGACGCTCGACTTCGGCGTCCCGCTCCGCGACGGGCAGATGGCGCAGATCGATTCGCTTAAGATTCAGCTGCCAGCTCTCGTGCGCAATCACGACCGGTTGGTCGCCCGTGGTCTGGATCGTGGAGCGCAGGATTTCGTGCCGCGCCACGATGGCATTGAGCGCACGTTCCATCACCTCGACATCGAGTTTTCCCTTCAATCTCACGGCCTCGGATTCGTTGTAGACCGGCACCTTGGAGTTCAATTGCTCCATGAACCAAACGCGTTCCTGGATGGGACTTAACGGACAGGGCAACGAACGATTTCGCCGGGAAATGGGTTCTTCCGCGGCAGGTCCGCTGATCTGCTGCAGGACTGCCTTCTCCCATGCCACATCGGGCTCCGCGCCGTCGCCTTCGGGACGCAGTCGGTGCCGGATGAGCGCCGCCTGCCCTGCCACGGTGGGATGTTCAAAGAAGTCCGACAGGGAAAGATTGACGGGCAGTTTTTCGCGCAGGCGTGAAACGCATTGGATGGCCAGCAGCGAATGCCCCCCGAGCGAAAAGAAGTTGCTGTGCATCTCCACCTGCGGATGCTTGAGAAGTTCCGCCCAGGTGGCCGCGATCGTTTCCTCGATTGGCGTGGGCGTGGTCCTCTCCGCGAGCGGGGCGGCCCCATTTCTGCCAGCGACTGAACCGTTGGTCGATGAGGCCGGCATGGCATCGACGGGTTGGGACGCCTTCTCCTGAAGTTTGAGTCGCTGGACCTTGCCCGAAGGCCCCTTCGGCAAGTCGGGCACAAAGTGAATGCGTGTCGGCGTCTTGAATGGACCCAGTCGACGCTCACAAAAACCGAGCAATTCCCGCTCGTTACCGGTCATGCCGGATCGCAGGACGACAAAGGCGATCAGGTCCTCGCCCACGTAGCGATCGGGAACGCCGACAGCAGCCGCTTCCAAGACCGCCGGATGCGATTCGAGCACTTCATCGATCTGCTTCGGCGCGATGTTGACGCCGCCCTTGATGATCAATTCCTTGGACCGGCCAACCACGAAGAAGTAACCGTCCTTGTCCTGATGGGCCAGATCACCGGTGTGGAACCAACCCTCGGAATCGACCGCCGCCGCGGTTCCCGCCGGGTCCTTGTAGTAGCCCTGCATCAAGGCCGGACCGCGCAGGAGCACCTCGCCCGGTTCCCCTGCCGGTACCTCGGCACCTTCCCGATTGATGATCCTGGTTTCAAAACCCCACGGCAGTCCCGGCGATCCGATCTTGTTCTCGCGGGGCGGGAGCGGATTGGAAAAAATGTTGCCCCCCTCGGTGGAACCCATGGCCTGCAGAAGCAGCAGGTCGAACTTGTCGAGAAACTCGCGATGGAGCGAGGGGGAGAGCGGCGCCGAAGATGAGCGCAGGAAGCGGATACGCTTGAAAGCCGCCTCCCGGCTGGCCGCGCGCGGATCTTTCCAATCCAGCAGTTGCGAGATGATGGTCGGCACCACGGCGGACCATGTGCAGCGGTATTCGTCCAGCCAATCCCAGAATTGGCTGACACTAAAACGGTGAGGCACGACGACCGAGCCCCCGCTGAGCAGCGTCGGGACCAGGGTCACGCATTCCGCGTTGATATGGTAGAGCGGAAGCACCAAAAGCGAGCGGTCCGCAGCGGTGAGTTCATGCGCGCAAATGGAATTGCGTCCGTGAGCCAGCAAGGTCCGGTGCGAATGCAGGGCCGCCTTCGGTTGCCCGGTGCTGCCGGACGTGTACATCAACAGCGCACCATCCTCGGGTCCAGGAGCGGTCGGCAGCTCGCCCGAGGTCGCCGTTTCGCCCGCAGGCGTCAGACCGTCGACATCGCTCTGGATAATGTGGATCGCCCGCTTGACCTCCGCCATCACCTCTTTCAGCAGGTCGTTGTACTGTTCTTCAACGAACACAGCCTTGGCGTCGCAGTGATCCATGGCGTAGGACAATTGAGCCACGCCCGCCCTGACATTCAGCGGCACCAACACGAATCCGCCGTAGATCGCGCCCAAAAATAACTGGGCGGTGTACAAGCCGTTATCCATGAGGAACGCGACCTTGTCCCCCCGCTCCAAGCCCATTTGCCGAAGCTGGCCGGTGATCAAGCGCGCCTGTTCCTGTAATCCTTGGAACGTCAGAATGCGGCCTGTCTCCGGGCTGAGCAAAAAGGCAACGTCGGGTTGCATGTCGGCCCTATGGTCAATCAGATCGCGAATCGTCAGGATTTCCCTCCCTGATTCGGCATTAAATTCCATGATCAATCTTTCGACTGGCGCGCCCTTATAACTAAGGCGCATTATCGCAAAATTGGTTTAGAAAAGGAAGTTATTAGTGTCCTAAGTATTCCCAAATGATCCAAGGCTGGTTAACCTTAACCCGCTTACGGAAAATGCCTAAGCTCGTTTTAGGAGAGAATGGCTTACCGGGGGACTTTGGGGCGCAGGCTGATATTAGCTGTTGGTCGGGAATCAACCTCGTTCAACTTCCGTCCGATAGGTAAATTTTACCACTCGCGTCTCATCGATCATCACGTCGGCTGGGACCGCGCATGGGCTGCTTGCGCCCGTCAAACACCTTCTGGTACCGTGCGCCTTCGTGGCCGGACTCTTCAGCCATCGATTTGCGTTTTCTGCGATGGTACAGCTTTTCCATTTCAGCGGCGTCGCCAGAAACGCAGCGCGACTTAACTCGCAGATGAGTTCCGAAGCCGATTATTCACTATCAACATAAGCCCGAGTGATGGAATGGCAGACATACGGGACAAGCGATGATCAGCACCGCAACCGCATTGACGAACGCATAGACGAAACGGGGCGCCGGTCCAAATATAGCCCACACGATAAAGGTCACGACCGCAGAGAGCACGACCACCGGAACAAAGTAGCCCGAGACGGTAACCGCCAGACGCTGGATCGGGGCGCGGCTGCGCTGCGCATTCCCCACCATCTGGACGATCCGGGCCAGCAAGGTGTCGTTGCCCACCTTCTCGGCTTTCATGACAAACCCGCCGGTCACCATCGACTCATCCACCGCGCTGGCGCCTTCGATCACGAGGCCGTCCACCGGTACCTTTTCGCCTGGCCGCACACGCAAACGATCCCCGACCTCCACCTCTTCCAGGGCAATATCGGTTTCGCTTCCGTCCTCCTTTACCAGTCGCGCCGTTTTTGGGGCCAAGCCCAGTAAAGCTTTGATGGCCGCACCCGTTGCGGCGCGGGCCTTGAGTTCGAGGACCTGCCCCCAGAAGAACCAGGACCGTAATGACCGCCGCGACGTCGAAATAGACGGCGACTGTGCCAGGTTTTTTCTCGTCATGGCCGCCGCAACAATCGTGTGAGTGATCGGGTGTTTCGTTGTTCATAACCTCTCCATCAAAAGTAGAACAAGCCATTCTCGCGCCGTTTGGACCTGGTAAATTTCTAAATAAGGACGAGCCACTTGGCCCTCAAACAAACTTCAAGGGGTTGGAGTGTAGGCGGTGTTTATTCCAATAAGGCGGCACAACCACTGCCTGATAAAAGATAGAAAAAACACCATGAAAGCATTAGCTCTCACCTCAATTCTCGCCATCGGGATGTTCATCGCAGCTCCGGCCATGGCGAACGCCCAGGCATACAACAGCAAGACTACCCAGAATGTCTCGATCACCTCCTCATCGGGGGGCGTCTTCGCCGGCACCTACCTGAGCTCCAAGGGCGGTTCCGGCCTTTCGGGACCCACGGTGGCGCAAGCCGGCAAGACAGCCCCGCAGGTGGCGTGCAGTCACCGTTCGCAAATGTCGCCGACGACATGCGCCAATCACTGCCCCTCGGCGTTGGCGGTTGACTAAATGGCAGGTCGCTCCACCTGCTAGCGATTCAAGCTGGCAGGTGGACGATCTCGCTTTGAAGTAACGAAAATATAAGCTGACGGTTGCCATGAATCCGGAACAAGACCCGAAATGGGATGATCTCTTGAAAAGCTGGAAGCCACCAATTGACGTGCCGCCGCGCTTCGAGTCGGAGGTATGGAGGCGTATCGCTTTGGCCCAGGAGAAGCGGTCGGAATTCTGGAGCTTTCGCTGGCTTTTCCAACTGACGTGCCAACCCAAACTGGCTTTCGCGATGGTGGTCGTCGCCGTTTTTCTGGGGACCGGCGTGGCCAACTGGCAGGCTGAGCGGAGCTACCACCGTGACATGGCGGCTTCAGAGTCCCGTTACATCCATTCAGTCGATCCCTTCGCCAACACGTTTTTGACTTCAAATCCATGAAACGGTTTGTCGTCGTATTCGCGGTCGCCGTTTTACTCGGTTTGAGCGCCTTCTATCTGGCCTACGGGATCGCGCGTTGCACGTTTTGTCGAGTGCCCGACGCCAAGGACCCTTCGGGCTGGATGCGTCAGGAATTTCACCTGACCGATGCCCAATACGCCCAGGTCAAACAACTGGAAACCGCCTATCACCCGCATTGCGTGAAGATGTGCGATGAAGTCAACGAGTCCCGTTCGGCGCTGAAAAATCTCATCCTGAGCAATGGAACGGTGACCCCGGAGATTGAGGCCGCGCTGAAAAAAGATGGTGAGGTGCAGCAGGAATGCCGCGCGGACATGCTGCGTCATTTTTACGAAGTCAGTCAGGCCATGCCTCCCTCCGAAGGAAAACGGTATTTGCAAATCATGCAGGCACAGGTGGTCGAACCTGAACACACATCCAGCGCCACAATTGCCCAGCATTGAGCACCCTATGGATGAGGCAATTCCAGAGGCGGATGTGTTGGCCATGCAACGCCTTCAGGCCGGCGAAGACTTGGCTCTCAACGAGATCATGGGCCGCTGGAAGCAACCGCTGGCCAGTTATCTCATGCGGCAATTGGGCAACCACGAGGACGCCATGGATTTGACCCTGGAAACCTTCGTGCGAGTCTACGAGAGTCGGCATCGGTATTCGCCATCAGCGAAGTTTGCCCGTTGGCTCTTCACGATTGCCACCAACCTCGCCCGCAACCATGTGCGCTGGAAAGAACGGCATCCTGAGATTCCGCTCGAGACCGATGAAGAACAATCGCCACTGGAGCATCTGGCCGATGACGCGCCTTCTGCGGCTCAAGCAATGGAAACCCAGGAACGCGCAAAAGCAGTCCAGAAAGCGATCACTGATCTACCACCCGACCTGCGAACGGCCGTGCTGCTCTTCGAGTATCAAGGATTGTCTCACGCCGAGATTGCCTTCGTGGAGAATTGCTCCGCCAAGGCCGTGGAGACGCGCCTGTACCGGGCACGGCAGTATCTGGAGCAAAAATTAGCGCATTGGCTGAAAAAAAGTTAAGGGACTGGGGCTTTCGCGGTGTTCCTTCATTTGGCTGCTCGTGTTTTGCGACGGCCTTAACACTCAACCCGGAAATTCCATGCTCAAAAAAATGCTCACCCTCGCATCAGGTATGATGCTTCTCACCGTCACGTCTCTCGTTCACGCCGCTGATTCCAGCGTGCCTGCGCCCGTCCAATCAGTCATGACGCCGTATCTCCAGATTCATGACGCTTTGGCGAAAGACTCGCTCGATGGCGTTTCCACCGCTGCATCCGCCCTCGGTAAAGCAGCCCAGAACGACAAGACATTCCCAAGTGAACTCAGCCAGGAAGCTCAAGCTTTGGCGCAGGCCAAAGACCTCGATACGGCTCGGGCTGACTTCAAGCCTCTCAGCGATACCCTTATCAAATTCCTCGGCGACAACCATGTTCAGACTGGCGCCTTCGTCGAGGCTTATTGCCCGATGGAGAAAGCCCACTGGCTTCAGGCCGGTACAACCGTTTCCAATCCCTTCGGAACTTCCATGGCAACGTGTGGTTCCATCGTCAGCGGCAAAACTGCGGCCAGTGCGACGGGTTGCCCCATGGGCTGCGGTATGTAATCAGCAATCCCAAGACTTGATATAAACTCGTGGTACTGTAATTGCTCAAATGTGGTTGTGCGCGTGAAGACCTTCGTCCAAATCCTGATGGCCGTGCTGGCGCTAGGGGTATCCAGCCCCGAGCCCGCATGTGCCGCCGGGACGTCGGAAGCGGGAAAGACCTGCTGCTGCACGGGCAGGCCGACGGTCTGCGCAGGCCATCCCGACAAACCCTGCAACCCATCCTGCACTCTCGCGCAGACTCACGCTTTCGATAAGCAAGTACCTGCACGAATGGGGCTCCGGTCAGCCCCGAACGGTGATCTTCTCGTTTTTTCGAGTCCTCCAACCACGATCAAATACCCTGACTTTACTCCCGTGATCTCTCGACGGGACTCAAACGCCTCGCCGCCCCTCAGCGGTGCCCCGCCACAGGCCATGCTGCGCCTGTGGCTTATCTAAATAATCCCCTCCCTTAGTCGTCGGTTTCCCGCGCCCGAAGGCTGCGGGACGGTTGTGTTCAAACCGTTTTAGGAGGTCGGATTATGTCTTTCATTCAGCAATTACAATCTATCAGTGGAAATGGCCCGTTGAGCCGCCGCCAGGCGCTGCTGGGACTTTCTCTTCTCACGCTCACGGCCTGCTCGCGGAAGGTTCAGGAGGCCAAGGCTGCCAACAGCGATGTCGCTTACTACACCTGCACGATGCATCCCTTCGTGCGTTCGCAAGATCCCAAGGGCAAATGCCCGATCTGCGGAATGGACCTGGTGCCCGTGTTCAAGACTCCAAAAAACGCGACAAATGCCCCTTCAGATACGACCAGCACTGCAGCCCCTGTGGCGGCGGCGCCCTCGGTTGATTCCAATGGCATGGTCAATATCACACCGGAGCGCATGCAGGAAATCGGAGTGACCACCGAAGTGGTGACCAAGCGGAGTTTGACCCGCTCACTTGGGGCACCTGCCCGGGCCGAAATAGATGAATCCGCCTTGCGCGACATCAACGTCAAAGCTGGGGCCGGTTACATCACGAAGCTCTATGCCAGCTATGAGGGAATGTCGTTTCGCAAGGGTCAGCCTCTGATGACCGTGCTTTGCGAAAACTGGCTGCAAACGCAGATCGACTACATCAAAGCGTACCGCGACTGGAAGCGCACTCCCCGGATGTCGCCAAATAACGCCTTTGCCATGGACAATCAATTGGAACTAATGCGGGCACGCATCCGGGTGTGGGATTTATCCGATGACCAGATTCATGACTTGGAAAAGTTCGCGCTTAGCACCAACGAGATTGATCTGAGAACCGGCCACGGCCTTTCCGGCAGCTTCGATGTCCTGGCCCCCTTTGACGGTTATGTCCACGTCAAGAAAGCGGTGGAGGGCATGCGCTTTGAACCCGGCCAATCCCTCTTGGAACTGGCCGATCACAGCCATGTCTGGATCGTGGCTCAGTTTCCCGAAGATCAGGCGATGTATGTCAACGTCGGCCAAAAGATGACGATAACTTTTCCGTCCATGCCTCAGCAAAAGGTGCAGGGCGAGATCAGCTTTATCGATCCTCATGTGGACGAAGAACAGCGCCGAATCATGGCCCGGATCGTTATTTCAGACGAGGGTCACATGTTCCATCCCGGTCTTTTCGCCCAAGTTTCAGGCGAGATACCAGCCGGTGAACGCCTCACGATTTCAACTGGCGCGGTGGTTCCCACCGGCAACAAGTACATTGCCTTTGTCGATCATGGGGGCGGTAAATTGGAGCCACGCGAGATCGAAATCGGTGCCCATTCCGGCGACTATTACGAGGTCATCTCCGGCTTAAATGAAGGAGATCGCGTCGTGTCAGGTGCCAACTTCCTCATCGACGCGGAAAGCCGCATCCAAGGCGTACTGAAAACATGGGGAGATCGTCCGTGAAGCCCATTCCTTCAGCCGAGGGGCCTCACGGTCTTATCGAAAAACTCACCGATGCGAGTGGACGCAATCCGTTCATGATCGGATTGCTTTGCCTCATCGCCGCCTGTGCTGGCTTTTATGCCTTGTCCAACGTCTCACTGGATGCCGTTCCCGATTTATCCGACGCCCAGGTCATTGTTTACACTAATTGGGAGGGCCGTAACCCCTCCTTGATTGAAGATCAGATCACCTATCCGATTACCAGCCGCTTCCTTGGCGCGCCGAAGGTCAAAGCCGTGCGCGGCCTGTCGATGTTTGGGAGATCGTTTGTTTACGTGATCTTTGAGGACGGGACCGACATTTATTGGGCACGGTCACGGGTTTTGGAATACCTCAACAGCGTGCGTGAATCGCTGCCGCCGGGCGTCACGCCCACGCTTGGCCCTGACGCCACCGGTATCGGCTGGGTTTATGAGTACGCGCTCGTCGACGACACCGGACAGAACAATTTGGCCCAGTTGCGGACGCTTCAGGATTGGACACTCAAGTATGCGCTTGGTTCGGTCAAAGGCGTAGCTGAAGTCGCCAGCATCGGCGGCTTCGTGAAGCAGTATCAGGTCAATGTCGATCCGAACAAACTCATCAATCATGGCGTCAGCTTGAACGACGTGATTGAGGCCGTCCGCAAAAGCAACAGCGACGTGGGCGGGAAATCCCTGGAGATTTCGACCACCCAGTATTTCATCCGCGGCCGCGGCTATATCCATTCACTCGACGATCTGCGGCACATCCCTCTCAAGGCTTCCGATGGCACTCCCCTGACCGTGGATCAGGTGGCCACGGTGGAATTAGGGCCGGATTTACGGGAAGGTTTGGCCGAATTCAACGGCCAGGGCGAAGCGGTGGGCGGGATTGTCGTCATGCGCTTTGGCGAGAACGCGCTCTCGGTCATTAACGGCGTCAAAAAGAAGATTGCGCAGCTACAGGATTCGCTGCCGCCCGGAGTTCGTATTGTCCCGGTCTACGATCGCTCGCAACTGATCCTTCGTTCCATCGATACCCTCAAGGGAAAGCTGATCGAGGAAAGCATCATCGTCAGCCTCGTCTGCATTGTCTTTCTCTGGCATCTGCGCAGCGCCTTGGTGGCGATCATTATGCTGCCGATGGCGGTGCTTCTTTCCTTCATCCCCTTCGCCGCACTTCATCTCACCGCGAACATCATGTCCTTGGGCGGCATTGCCATCGCGATTGGAGCCATGGTCGATGCTGCGATCATCATGATCGAAAATGCCCACAAGGAACTGGAGCACGCCCGGTCGGCCAAAAATTCTGATCTGACCAATCACGAACGTGTGGAAGCGATTTTGCACGCGGCCCGAAAAATGGGCCGTCCGCTCTTCTTTTCACTGCTGGTTATCACCGTCTCTTTTGTCCCCGTCTTTACACTGGAAGGACAAGCCGGACGGCTTTTTCAGCCGTTGGCCTTTACGAAGACTTTCGCGATGTTTTTCGCCGCGTTGCTTTCCGTCACGCTGGTCCCTGTCCTAATGGTGACGCTCATCCGTGGGCGCATCACTCCCGAGGCGCGCAATCCGATCAACCGCATTCTCATCGCGCTCTATCATCCTGTGGTCGATTGGGTGCTGCGCGCGCGATGGGTGGTGGTGGTTTTATCACTGGTTTTGCTGGGTCTCACCGTTATTCCTGTTTTGCACTTGGGGAGCGAGTTCATGCCTCCGCTGAACGAAGGCGATATTCTTTTTATGCCCACGGCTCCGGACGGCCTCGGCACTCAAGAGGCCTCCCGGATATTGCACGAGCAAAACGTCCGCCTGAAACAGATCCCGGAATTTATGACGATCTTCGGCAAGGCAGGAGCCGCCGAAACGGCGACCGATCCCGCCCCCATGTCGATGTTTGAAACGACGATCCAGGTCAAACCGCCGGATCAATGGCGGCCCGGCATGACTTGGGAAGGACTCGAAAGAGAAATCCAGGACCGGGTGCAGACGCCCGGCATGGCGGATATCATTTGGATGCCGATCCAGACTCGAACCGAAATGCTAACAACTGGGTTCCGCTCAAATCTGGGTTTACGAGTCTATGGCCGCAGCCTGCATGACATCGCCACGGCAGGAGAACAAATCGAGCTAGCGCTAAAGGATTTTCCGGATACCCGAAGCGTTTTCGCCGAACGTTCCGAGGGCGGACGCTATCTCGACATCGTCCCGGACCGCGAAGCGATCGCCCGTTACGACTTGAGCGTCGATGACATTAACCAGGTGGTCGAGATGGCCATCGGGGGCAATACCATCGGCTACACGGTGGAAGGCCGCGAACGCTATCCCATTAGCGTTCGGTTACAGCGCGACTTCCGGGACAGCGTTCCTGCGATCAAACAGATTCCCGTTTCCATTCCGGGCGGAGGACAGGTGCCTTTATCCTCCCTGGCTTCCATCGAATACTCAAGTGGACCGCCCGAAGTGCGGAGTGAAAATGGTCAATTAGTGACTTGCGTTTCGGTCGATACCACAGCGAGTGACTTTGGTGGCTATGTCCAGCGCGCAGGAGAGCGGCTGCGGCAAATGGTGCATGCCCCGCCCGGTGTCTATTGGGAATGGGCCGGATCATTCGAGCAATTGCAGCAGGTTGAGCAACGGCTTCTCCTCATCATCCCTTTTACCCTGCTGATCATCATCCTGCTGATCTATGTGAACACACGGTCGTTCGTGAAAACCTGCATCGTCTTGCTGGCGGTGCCCTTCTCACTCGTGGGTGCGTTTTGGCTGCTCTATCTCTGTGGCTACCAATTCAGCGTGGCGGTGGCGGTCGGACTGATTGCCCTGGCCGGAATCGACGCCGAAACCGGCGTGGTGATGCTGATCTATCTCGATCAGGCGTATGATGACCGGGTGGCCCGAGGCGCCATGAATCATTTCAATGACCTGATCGCCGCCGTGAAGGAAGGAGCCGTCCAGCGCATTCGCCCCAAAATGATGACCATGGCAGCAATTCTCTTCGGTCTGTTGCCGATCATGTGGAGTACCGGATCCGGTTCCGAGGTCATGAAGCGCATCGCGGCACCCATGATCGGTGGCGTGGTCACTTCGGCTGTTTTGGGACTTCTTTTGTACCCGGTTCTTTATGTTCTGTGGCGGGGACGTGGAATGCGGGCTGCCGATGCTATTTTGCCCCCTCAACTTTCCGAGTCGCCCGACTCCAAACGGAAACCGGGCGCATCCCGTAAAGTCATTCTTGGTTCCACTGTGGCTGGACTTTTGATTATCGCGGCCCTAGCCGCTACTGCTTGGATCTCCTCAACTAGATCCCTTTCAAGCTCGGCGCCCGAGGATAAGAGCGTTGTTATCGCTTCGCAAGCGGTCAACGGACTAGATGTCAAAGTGACGAACCCACAAGGGGAGCTTCATAACGAAGAAAACAAAGTCGCGCTGGAATTCCATGATGGCCAGACGGGCGATCTCGTTGATGTGGGAAAAGTCAGCTTCGCTCTCAATATGTCGATGCCCGGTATGCAGATGCGCTCACCCGCCGCCATTCAGGCAACTCCGACGCCGGGACGTTATTTGGCCGATGTAAAGCCCGACATGGTCGGAGACTGGAGCGGAGTAGTCGAGTATGACGGACCTCGGGGCCACGGCGAAGCCCACCTTTCTTTCAGTGTAAAAAATTAAGAGGCTTGGCACCTGTTATCCACCATGACCAACGACGCTAATTCTCCGAACGAGAATGAAGTGACCCCACCGGAGGTTTACTTCAGCAGGCGAGCTTTTATCAAAGTCGGGGTGTTGCCGCATATGCAGGCTAATCAAACGGTGTTGGAAGCAGCCGGGGCGGCGGGAGTCTCGATCGACTACCAGTGTCGCTCCGGCATTTGCGTGACATTCCGCTGCAAATTACTTGGCGGCCATGCGACGATGCCGACCCGTGACGCTCTGAGTGACGCAGACGAGGCGGAAGGGTACATTCTGGCTTGCCAAGCTCACGCCATCGAGGACATCACGGTGGATGCCTGAGTGTCCTGTCGCTCATCGAAAAACATCATCAAAACGAAATACGGTGAACCCAAATTTGGATTGGCAGCGAAGGTACGAGGAAAACGATACGCCTTGGGACAAAGGCATCACTGCTCCTCCATTGGTTAGATTTTTGCGCGAAAAGCAAATTTCCGGACGGGTTCTCGTTCCGGGCTGCGGAAAGGGCCATGATGTGCGGGCAATTGGAGAGCTGCCGAATACGAGTGTCGTAGGTCTTGATATTTCTCCAGCAGCGGTTGAAGAAGCTAAGAGACTCTCGGCTAATTCTAACCCGGGACATGAGGTGAGTTTCGTGGTCGAAGATTTTTTCTTCCTGCCCAACAACCTTCGAAAATCATTCGATTGGCTGGTGGAGCATACCTGCTTTTGCGCCATCGATCCACGTCAGCGAGCCGACTACGTCTTGGCCGCCTCTACCGCTTTGCGCAGCGAAGGGAAGATGTTCGCTATTTTCTATATTGATCCCGATACGGACTGCGGTCCGCCCTTCGCTATTTCTAAAAGAGAACTTTCCGAGTTGTTCGACCCTCATTTCCGACTCCTCGACGAATGGGTGCCGCAGGAAGCTTTCCCCGGTAGCGAAAACCGCGAGTTGGTCAGACTCCTGCAGAAACGCTGAACATTAAAGTTGGGCCCCCGATGCGGCTTCTGAATACCTCTCCGGGGTATCTAAGTCGAAGAGCGGTGTATCGGGACTCAGCAACATTGCGCCCGTGCGGTTGATGATGCTTCGGGCGCCGCGATCTCCCTGGCACAGGCGCAGGTCGTCGAAAAGCGCTTTGGGGAAAATCGCTGGGGTTCCGCCGGCGTTGTCGTATCGGGTTGCGACAACGGATTTCGGGCTTCGTTCCCATTCGGACAGCAAGAGTTCCAAGTAGGAGGCAGTCAGCGCCGGTTGATCTACCAGCATAAAAAGCGCGGCAGGAGCTTCTGGTTCTAGGTGCAGAAGAGAATTAATTCCAGCGGCGACGGAGGTGCCCATGCCTTCTCGCCATTTTGAATTTTCGACGGCGGTGACTTCGAGATCTTGAAATTCCTGGCGGCACAATTCGGCGCTGGATCCCAGCACGATTACAACGGGCCGGCAGGCGGTCGCAAGTGCGGTCTCCACTGCATGCCTCAACAGGGTGCGTCCCTTCCACGGCAATAACTGTTTTAGTCGGCCCATCCGCGAGGAGCCTCCTGCCGCGAGAAGAATCAGGCCGGGATGGCGCATGTCGGAGAGAGGTCAGTGAAGGCGTCGGCGTGGATCGGGGCGTTGCGTTCACGAAGGTTTCCCCCGCTTCTACCGGCCAAGGTGGCCTGGACTTCCGCAAGGATGGCGAGTGCGATCTGTTCGGGGGTTTCGGCGCCGATGTCGAGGCCGGCAGGTGCATGAAGAACATCGGCGACCGCTCCAACGTCGTGACCCTCAAGCCCAAGTTCTTCAAGGATGCGAACCGTACGGCGCTTAGGTCCGAGCATGGCAATGTACGGAAGGTGAAACGGAATGAGGGAGGCAAGCACGTCACGATCGGTGTCGTAATGATGATTCATGAGCACGGCGGCGGTGCGGTCATCGGAATCAAGAAGCGCGGCGAGTTCATGCGGTTTTGCGGAGATGACGCGCCGTGCTTCTGGAAAATTCTCCCGCTGGGCGATGTCCGGACGGCGATCAATCACCGTCACCTCATGGCCGAGCTCGATGGCTAGGCGAAGCATGGGTCCAACATCAGGACCGCCTCCGAAAAGTAGTAACGATAACGGTGGCGCCAGCCATTCTAGTAATGCATCGTGGGTTTTGTCGTAGCGCGTGCGTCGAGTCCTAAAAACACCGGAAACCTCGCTGTCGTCGCCCTCATCAAAAAGTGCGAAGGTCTCGAATCGCAGGGCCGGCGCATTTGTCACCTGCGTGACCAGCACCGCCGGTTTGCGCCGAGAGCGAACCTCCTCAGCGATGATTTCCAGTGGCCACGTTGCGTTCGCGGGCAGGACTTCGAGACCGATCCAGATTTTTCCCTGACAGCCCAAGCTCGTGCCGAAGGCGAGATCGTCTTGATCCGTGGTGTCGAACGTAAGAAGACGTGGGCGACCATCGAGAATCGCGCGTTGACCCTCTGCGACAACGCTTCGTTCGAGACAGCCGCCACTGATCGAACCAGCCACGCGACCATGGGCGTCGATTAGCATGCGAGCGCCAGGCCGGCGATAGCTGGAGCCCTCGACCCGCAGAACGGTCGCCACGGCATGAGGGAACCCTCGCGCGCCACACCGCTTTTCGATCAGTTCAAATAGTTCCTTCATGCTGCAGGGCTTCCAAGATTTTCTCTGGGGTGATGGGCAGTTCCCGAACGCGCACGCCGGTGGCGTGGTAAATCGCGTTACCGATGGCCGCGGCGCTGCCGGTGTTGCCGATTTCGCCAATGCCGCGCGCGCCGAGGGAATTGAAGAGGTAATCAGGCGGTCCGACGAAATGGATGTCGATCTCCGGCACGTCGGCGTTTACGGGGACGTGGTAGGTGCCGAGATCCTGGGTGATCCATTGCGCCGACTTGGGATCAAGCACGCTGTGCTCGCTGAGCGCTGCTCCGATGCCGAAAGTGGTGCCGCCCATGATCTGGCTTCGAGCGGTCTTGAGGTTAAGCGGCTGGCCAATGTCCATGACGGCGGTCACACGCGAGACGTGTGTTTCGCAGGTGAGTTTGTGCACCCGCACCTCGACAAAAAACGTTCCAAAAGATTGATAGGCATGGGTATTCCAAGAGAAGAGGCTCTCCTCGCGCGGATCCTTCTTTTCCGAGGCGGGATCCGATCCCTCGGTCGCCTCCACCGCGCCTTGTCCCGATTGCGCGAGCACTTGGGCGAAGTCCTGGCGCTTCGTGGGATCGGTCTTGGCGACGAGGGAGCCGTTCGAGGCTGTGATGTCCACGGCCTTCAGGCCGTGGAAGGGCGACTGCGCGTCCGCAACTGCCAGCGCCGCCAGGTTGGCCACTGCACTGCGGCAGGCCATCTGGACCGCCGGCAGGATCGAGGCTGCCGATTGCGAGCCGCCGGAGACGGGCGCCTCGGGTTGAGTCGAGTCGCCGAGGCGGGCCTTGATTTTCTCGACCGGCAGGCCCAGTTCGTCCGCTGCGACCTGCGTCATGATGGTGTAGGTCCCAGTACCGAGGTCTTGGCTTGCGCAGTCTACCTCGGCGGTGCCGTCCGCCAAAATGCGGACGCGCGCCTTCGCGGGAGAACGATGGGCGGGATAAGAAGCCGTGGCCATCCCGGTTCCAATGAGCCAGTCGCCATCGACCGTAGCGCGAGGTTGCGCGGGGCGAGAGGCCCAGCCGAAGCTTTCGGCGCCGACCCGATAACATTCCTCCAGATTTCGGGAGGAAAAGGGAAGGCCCGTCATCGGGTGATCCTGAGTCATGTTCACCAGACGGAGCTTGACCGGATCCATCTTCAGCGCGGTCGCAAGTTCATCCATCGCCGATTCCAGCGCGTAGATCCCGGGCGACTCACCGGGAGCCCGCATGAAGGTGGGGCCATTGAGGTCAAGCCGGTAAACGTGGTGGTCGATCTCGATGTTGGGCGAAGCGTAGAGAACCGTGCTGGCCGAATGGCCGGTGGGTTCGATGAAATTGTTTACCATGCAGCCGCTCGTCTCACTGAGATGACGAACGGCTTGCAGCTTTCCGGCACTGTCGGCGCCCAACTGGATATGCTGGGTGGTGGCCGGACGATAGCCATTGGAGGTGAACATATTTTCACGCTCCATCACAAACTTGACGGGCCGCTTCAGGTCGCGCGCGGCAGCCGCAATCATGAGCATATACATCCACGATCCGCCCTTGCAGCCGAACCCGCCTCCAACGAAGTGGCTGATGACCCGGACATGCTCCTTGGGTAGGGCCAGGCTCTGGGCGAGGAAATTGCGCGTGCCGTACATCCACTGGGTGGGCGTGTAGAACGTGAGTCGATCATCGTCGTCCCATTTCGCCACGACTGCGTGGGGCTCCATGGGGTTGTGATGGACGGTCGGCGTGTCGTAAGTGACATCGACTTTGACAGGGCTGGCACTCCAAGCGTCGGCCACGCTAGTAAGCATCGTGGCCGATTTCTTGAGATTGGTTTTCTCGCCATTCACCTTCGGGGGTGTCTCCATCTTTGCGTTCGACTTGGAGCCGATCGGCTGCTCCTTTTCGTAGCTGACGCGGATGAGACCTGCAGCCTCCCGGGCCTGCTCGTAGGAATCGGCGATAACGTAGGCAATGTCCTGCCCGTAATAGACCACGCCGTTGTTGGCCAAGGGTGACAGTTCCTCGCCAACGATAACGCCCCCCGAGTGTTCACTCTTGGGTGGATAGATCTTGGGTCGGTTTGCTGGAGTGTAGATTTTGACCACACCGGGAAGCTTCTCCGCAGCCGCAGTATCGAGATTCGTCACCGTGCCCTTCGCGATCGTGCTCTTGACCGCAAAGGCCCAAACCTGGCTCGGAAAATTGTAGTCAGAGGTGTAGTCGGCCTTGCCAGTGACTTTCAGCCGTCCATCAACGCGGCTGACCTTGGCACCAACAAGCTTCGGCTGAGTGGGAGTGGCGACGTCGCTCATACGATAGAGATCGCGGCCTGCAGGGCGCGAAGGATGGTTTGGGACAAAAGCGGCACCTTAAACTCGGTTTCGGGAGAGATCTGGGCGCCGTTTCCGACCATGGCAATGGCCCGCTGAAATGAATCGGGGGTAGGAGGTTTTCCGGCCAACGCCGCCTCCACTGCAGGAAGACGCCAAGGAACGGTTCCAACACCGCCGGCAGCAACGCGGGCTTCGCGAATCGTACCGCCATCGAGATCGAGAGCAACGGCGGCGGATACGACCGCGAATTGGTAAGAGGCGCGGTCCCGAATTTTCACGTAAGCGGAGCGATGGGCAAACGGAACCGATGCTTCGATCGCGGTGATCAGGTCTCCCGGCTGCAAGGTGTCAAAACGCAGATCCGGTCCCGGTAATTTGTAGAAATCGGAGAGTTTGATCACGCGCTCACCCGTTGCGCCTTGCACGCGCACCGAGGCATCGAGAGCAGTGAGCGCAACGGCGAGATCGGATGGATGCGGAGCGCGGCTCGAAGGCGTAAGGCCGAAAATTGCATCGAAACGGCTCGGACCGTCCTGCCGCTTGGAATCGGGGTTGCGATAGGTGATACTGCGAGGCCGTTGGAGCAGATTTCCACCCATCGTGCCCATGTTGCGAATCTGCGGCGAGGCGCTCAAAAGTAGAGCCTGCGAGACAATAGGCCAATTAGCCTTCACATCCTGATGCTCCCCCACGGCGTTCATCGTCGCGAGGGCCCCGAGCTTAAGCCCGGCAGGGGAGGCCTCAATGGAGCGAAGGTCGAGTTGTTGGAGATCGACGAGTTCCTGAACGGGATAGGCTCCCAGTTTCCAAAGATCGATGACTGTCGTTCCACCGGCGATGAATGCCGCGCCTGTGCGGGCGCCTGATATCGTGGCGGCGCTTGGATCGGACGCCGGCGTGAGGGTGAAATTGTTCATGCTGGTTTTCCCGCCGCCTGCTTGATCGCATCGAGAATGTTTGGGTAGGCAGCGCAGCGACAGATGTTGCCTGACATCCATTCGCGGATCTCGCTGTCGTCGTGGGTGTGGCCTTCCTGAATGCAGGCGGTCGCCGACATGATCTGTCCCGGGGTGCAGAAGCCGCATTGGAAACCGTCGCATTCAACGAATGCTTGCTGTACGGGATGGAGCATGTCGCCGTTAGCCAGGCCTTCGATCGTGGTGATTTTACGCCCTTGGACCCTTGAAGCAAGGGTTAGGCAGGAGAGAGTGCGTTGACCATCAACATGAACGGTGCAAGCGCCGCACGTTCCATGATCGCAGCCTTTTTTCGTCCCCGGCAAATCGAGGTGATCACGTAGGGCATCGAGAAGGGTGACGCGCGTTTCAAGCTCAACTGTTCGGGTCTGACCGTTGACCCGCAGCGTGATCGAATTGCCGTTCGGGGATGCAGGTGCCGTCAGCGGAAGCGGCTCGACTGCCCTGGCTGTCCACGAGAGCGAGTTGATCGCCAAACCAGCCAAACCGAAACCTGAGGCGCGCTTAATGAAGTCACGCCGGGTCGAGCCAACGGGGGCATTCTCTTCAGGAGGCCGGGACACAGCATCCTTTTCCTCGCCGTTCTCCTTTGGCTGCATTGTGGAGGGCTATCGCATGGCTCGTGCCACGGATCAAAAGCAGATCGCCCTCTGCCGATGAGTCGCTAATGAGGACGAATACCGTCAGCCCAAGGCAAAATGCCCTTGGCGAAGATAGATTTCGCGCAAATTGCGCATTCGTGGGAGACAACTCTTTCCTGGTGCTTTTCGTCCGATCAACGCCGATATCAAACGAAGTATGTGTGAAGGGAGGCGCGAGAATAAGGCGTTGGCCACACAATACTCGTCGACCTCGAGTGACATGCTGCGGAGTTCGGCTACGTCCGCATCGTCTTAGAAACAGTGTCCACTTCAGCGGCCTCAAATTTTCGGTGGGTAGCGTTTTGATCCAGCCGTCATCGACCGCGCGCCGCAAAACATTCCTAAGCACGATAATGTCGAGGTTTACCGTTCGGCCCGAGTTACCTGCTGCCTGCCGTTTCGCGATAAAGGCATTGATCATGGCGCGATTGATGTGGTTAAGGCACGTCTCGCCCAGGTGCCCTGCTCCAGTGGCGCAGGGTGTACCTCTCTTTTCGCACGCTGGCGGCCCTCTTGGCGTCCATGACCACTTCCAGATGAGCTACGTAGGTCTCAACGTAATCCCCGAACTTTGGCGCGCGTTTCAGCGCCGGAAGGTCTTTGTCTTCGCGGCGGGTCAGGAGCTTATTCATCTCCTTGCGCGCCTCGGCTACGGTCTGGACGCCTTTCAGTGGAACTCGCCGCACTTCTTTGCGGCCGTTGGAAGGATCCTCGACCGAAAACCGCGCGTAGAACTGGTTATTGCGCTGCCACAGGCCCTGGATGGAATTCTTACGACCATCCACGACCTTTTGGAAATTGCCGCTGTCGATCGAATCAGGCAGGCTCAGGTCATTCTTGACGCTGGTTATCGGTTTCACTGTCCTCCCTTTTCGAACAGAGCACAGAGTCAAGAATCCAACCAAATGAAAGTCACAAGTAGCTGAAAATAAACGATAGCCCGAGTGATGGAATGGCAGACATACGGGACTTAAAATTGGGTTTTCAGCCATTTCAGGGCATTTCAAATTATTTCTTAAATTACTTTCTATCAAACGATAACGCTATAAATATGGCCGGTTGAAAGCCCAAGCAAAGCTACGAAACAACTAGCAAAAGTGGCACAACCCCGTCACTCCAGCTTCAGGAACAAACGAACAGCAAAGAGAGGTCCTCTGGTCTTGACGAAACGTGCCTTGTCCCAACTGCAAACCTCTTAATCCAAGAGGCTGTTCGGATTCCCGGGAATCCAGATAACTCATTTCTCAGCTACTCTGCCTCAGCCGGAGCTCAGGGCGTGTCCAACATCTCCCGGATTTTCCGGGCAAGAGTCGCTCGGGTGTAAGGCTTGGGCACGAACTCGACGCCTTTGTTCAGCACGCCATGACTTGCGATGGCGTCGTCGGTGTAACCCGAAGTGAAGAGGACCTTGAGATCGGGATAGGTGGTTGTCAGCCAGTCGGCCATGACTTTGCCGCTCATTTTCGGCATGACGACATCGGTGATGACGAGACGGATGGGGGCGCCCTTGTATTCACGCGCAACACGCAAACCGTCGTGACCGTTCGAAGCGAGCAAGACTTTATAACCCTGCATCTGTAACGAACTCTGAGCGAGCTGACGCAAAGCTGGCTCATCTTCCACCAGCAGGATCGTTTCCGTCCCGCGTGGCAGAGGTCCGGTCTTACGGGCCTCGACGACAGTTCCAACCGGCTGATCGACGCGGGGAAAGTAAGCCCTGAAGGTGGTGCCCTTGCCGACCTCGCTTAAGACGTCGATAAAGCCGCCAGATTGCTGGATAATCGTCTGGCAGGTCGTCAGGCCCAAGCCGGTGCCCTTGCCCAAGGCCTTGGTCGTGAAGAACGCCTCAAATAAGTGCGCCTTGACCGCCTCCGTCATGCCGGTTCCCGTGTCGCTAACGCTGAGCACCACGTAATCGCCAGGAAGCAGCCCGGGACGCATGCGCCAATCATTTTCGTCCAGCGTCGCGGCGCTCGTCTCGATCGTGAGCTTGCCTCCGTTAGGCATGGCATCGCGGGCATTGACGACCAGATTCATAAGCACCTGGCCAATGTAACCGAAATCGGCCTTGATTTGCCCGATACCTCTGGCACATACCACCCTCATGTCGGTGTTTTCATCGACGAACCGGCGCAACATTTTTTCCGTGCCCTCCACCACCTCGTTGAGATTCAGGACGATGGCCTGCACGGTCTGTTTGCGGCTGAAGACAAGGAGTTGCCCGGTCAGGCCGGCGGCGCGCTGCGCTGCGATTCGAATTTCCTCCGTATATTTAGAAAGCGGATGGTCGGGACCGAGGTCCTGCGTGATCAAATCATTATAACCGATGATGACGCCCATGATGTTGTTGAAGTCGTGCGCCACGCCGCTAGCGAGTTGCCCGACCACCTCCATTTTTTGCGCCTCGATGAACTGGGCCTCGAGCAGCTTCATCTTGGAGATGTCGTGACCTATTTTCGATGCTCCGACCACCTCGCCGCTTCGATTCTCGATTGGGGAGATGCTTACGGACATATTAACGAGAGTACCGTCCTTTCGCTTACGCACCGTTTCATAAGACGGTATGGGCTCGCCCCGCCTGACCTTTTTCATCAACTCGAGGTATTCCTGGTAATGGTCGGGCGGAAATAGCACCGATGCGGAATGTCCGATGATTTCCTCGGCGCTGTAGCCATACTGGCGCTCCGCCCCGTGGTTCCAGCTAATGATGATGCCATCCACCGACATGCTCAGGAAAACGTCGTCGGAGTACTCGGTAATCGCGGCCAGCCGAGATCGTTCTTTCTCCGCCGCCTTTAGGTCAGTGATGTCCTCGTTGATGCCTGCGTGCCGCAGGATTTCGCCCTTCTCATTTCGAACCGGATAGGTCCGGCTTCGTATCCAACGTATTTCCCCATTGGGCCGGAGAATGCGAACTCCACTTCCCGTGAACTAACATCCCGATCCCCGTCCATCGCTCCGGCGATACGCTCCCGGTCCTCCGGGTGAATCGAATCCTCCAGGCTTTGAAAGTCGTCGTAGAGGCTCTGACAGGTGCGACCCCAAATCTTCTCGTAAGCGGGGCTGACGTAAAGCACTCCCTTGGTCTTGGCATTCTTTATCCAAAAGACTTGCTGGAGATGCTCCATCAGCTCACGGAACTGCTCGACGCTTTCACCGCGACCCATTACTTCGGGAATCACGGCATTTTTACGTGCCGAACCATCAGGATCTACAACGGCATCCGGATCCGGAATCGCATTGTCTCCCATATGGGAAGAATACCCTGCCAGAGATTGCCGTACAATGGGGTTTTCACCCTATTAAGTTTCTAGATATTCCACATGCAACACCCGCTCTTGTTGTCGCCATCGTGCCCGCGCTTATCCGCTTTATCCATTCAAAAATTCATGCACTTTGTTTGTCATCTCCATCGGCGTGTAAGGCTTATTTAAAACTGCGAGACGGGGCCCCATTCTTCCTCGATCAACGATGGCATTTCCAGAAGAAGTTGAGGTGGAAAGAATTTTTATCCCGGGATATAGAGCCTGAATACGTTCCGAGAATGTCTTGTCGTTCATGGAGGGCATCGCCATGTCCGCAAATAACAAATCAATAGGCTTCCCTTCCCGTTGCTTCATTAAGCTCGTGGCCTCCGTTCCGTCGGCTGCCGTCAACACGACATAACCGAGTCGACTCAATAATTCGGAACTCAATTCACGTAACACTTGATCGTCTTCGACCAGCAGGATCGATTCCGTCCCGCGCAATAAATCGTCCGGCGCACGCTGGAGCGGAGTTTCCTGCGCCTGCGGGAGATAACATTTGAATGTAGTGCCTCTGCCCGGTTCGCTATCGACGGTGATATGGCCATTGCTTTGTTTGAGGATTCCATAGCAGGTGGCCAACCCCAAGCCGCTCCCGCCGCCAACGCCCTTGGTGGAAAAAAACGGCTCGAACACCCGTGCTTTCACTTCCGAACTCATTCCGGTGCCTGTGTCGGTAATGCTCAAAACAACGTAGGCTCCGGGCCTCATTCCCGTGTAACATGCGACACTCTCTTTATCGATTATGACATTTTCGGTCTGAAGAAGGAATTTGCCATCATGGGGCATGGCGTCGCGCGAGTTAATCGCCATGTTCATGACAACCTGCTTAAGTTGTTCGGCATCCGCGTACACCTCCCTGAGGTCGGGGGCGGCAGTAAGGCGCACCTCCACATTGCCTCCCATGAAATGGCGCAGCATATCCTCCATGCTCGCCAGGACACTGTTTAAATTGATGGCTTTCGATTGCAGAACTTGCTTGCGTCCATAGGCTAGGAGCTGCCTCGTCAGCACCGCAGCCCGATCCGCGGCATGCCGGATTTCCGACACGTTTTTGCAAAGCGAACTTTCCGGAGGAAGATCATCGAGCAGCAATTCACTATTTCCGATAATCGACGTCATGATGCTGTTGAACTCATGCGCCACCCCGCCAACCAGCTTGCCGACCGTCTCCAGCTTTTGTGATTGGAACAATTGAGCTTCGATGTTTTTGCGCTCGGTAATGTCGCGAAAGGCCCAAATCCTTCCGTAATAGACTCCGTCGCTTCCAATAACCGGAGATGAGTATCGATCCAATATGGTCCCATCTTTCAGTTCACTTTCTTCCCGGTTGATTTCCTTCGGATGGGAATAGAGATAAGCGACTTTCGCAGCGTATTGATCGGAATCCTTCGCCATATTGACGCACCACTGGAGCCGATTCTCATCGTCCTTTTCGTCGGCGATATGCGGGGGCATTTTCCAGAGATCGATCATCCGTTGATTCTGGAGAATTTTCTTACCCTCGCTATCGACGACCAGAATTCCGTCAATGGAGGAATTGATCTGCGCCTCGAGAAATGCCGTTTTGCCGCGCAAAACCAGTTCCGCCCGCTTGTGTTCGACGACCTCGGTTTCAAGCTCCTCGTTGGCCTGATGCAACCTGCGCGTGCGAACGGCCACCATCTTCTCCAACTCCTCAATCTTCTGTTTGGACAGTCGGCTCAACCACCATTTCTCGGTCAGGGCCGAGGCCAACTGCAACGCTTCCACCGTGTCGAACGGCTTTTTGAGCACCACCATCCGGTCATCATTGCCGATTCGTTCAAGCATCTGCTCCCATGAATAATCGGAATAGGCCGTGCAGATCACTATTTGTATTTCGGAGTCGATCTCCCATATTTTTTGCGTTGTCTCCACTCCGTCCCACCCAGGGGGCATTCGCACGTCCACAAAAGCCATGGCGTAAGGCCGTCCTTCTTCGAGAGCCTTCCTTACCAGCATTGCTCCTTCCTGCCCCTGGTAAGCCGAGTCGACTTTGAATGGAACTTGTTCCTTTTGACTTTTTGCATTTCCAAAGAGTTCGGTCTCGGCGAGGTCCAGGACGGAATGGGTGGATTTACCCGGAGAAAGGATCTTCCGGAAATCGTCGTGAATCGAATGATTGTCATCGACGATCAGAACGCGGCGGTTTTTGTTTGAATTCATTCCGGTCAGAAGCGTTCTTGCACGCGACTAAGCTGTTAAAATTTAAAGGCAACCTTTCCGTAGACTTCGGGGCCAACGTAAGCCTGATCGCCGAATTGGCCCGGACTCTCCACATGGTCGGAATCAAGAAGATTTTGGCCCACCACGGAGAGTTCCCAATTCGGAGTCGGCTTCCATCCCACCCGGACGTCGGCGACGAAGTAGCCGTTGGCTCCGGCGACCTTATCAACAAATCGGCCGCCCACATCAATCGAGATGTGGTTGGGGAGATCGAAAGAGGAACGCAGCGAGAACTGATCGGTGGGGCCGTTCGCCTCCCCTGGAGGTGTAAGAGTGGTAAAGCCGACGGGAACACCGGAGTTGTCCGCATGAGAATTGAGGAAGCTGTAGCTGCCGGTTAATTTCCACCACGGCTGAACTTGGGAGGTAAAGGAAGGTTCCACGCCGTACGTCTGCGCCTTTTGGAACTGTTCATAAGTGGCAAAAAAAGAACCAGGCGGAACGAACTCTTCAATCAAGTTATCGTAGTCATTATAGAAGCAACTGATGTCGAAGGAGAGTTCTTCCATCGGCTGAACGCGATACCCGAACTCATAGGCCTTAAGCACTTCCGATTTCAGATTCGGGCTGCCATTAATGTCGCCTGTAGCATCGAAATTCACGATGGCAGGCTCCCGAACTGCTCGCGAAGCCGACGCCCAAACGGAATTCGTGCTATTGATCTTCCAGAGCAACCGGGCTGACGGCTGGACCTCGAAACCGGTATAATCATTATGATCCAATTTTGATCCCAAGGTCAGGGTCAACACATCATCGATCAAGTGAAGATCGGTCTGCGCAAATGCGCTGAAGGTTTGATCGTCGCGGCCCGGCTGTGACCAGCCGATGATTCTCGATGGGTTCAACTCACTGCTCACTTCACGATATTCGATTCCGTAGGTCAGCTCCTGTTTGATCGGCAGCAGGTGAAGAGGCAGGCTGTGGTGCACCTGAATATCGGCCGTCTGTATTTTTGCCGAAACAAAGAGATCGCCCGGATCGGTGTTGCGTGCAAAGCGATCGTAATAGCTTTGCACGGTAAGTTGGTTGTCGGACTCGAAATTGTGCTCCCAGACAAAGTTGACGTTTTCATCGTCGCCCGTTTGATCAAAGACGGGTGGAAGCAGGAAACCTTGCTGAAACTGGGCGTCACCGTCATGGCTGGTCAGCGCGTCGCTGGAGAGACGGAAATGATCGTCGGAGTCGGGCCGATAATCGGCGCGAAAGCCTCCCATGACTGTCCGGTCAGGATCAAACTCCTGATTGCCCGGAAGCGGTGAACTGGCTGCGATATTTTCGTACTGGCTGTAAAGACGTAGCGTCAAACCCTGCGTTGGGGTAAGTCCGTAACGGAAAGAACCCGTTTCACCCTCCTTCGTCCCATAAACCGTGCTGACCAATCCACCCTGAGTATCCGCCGAATCCTTGGTGATGATGTTGATGACACCGTCGACCGCATTCGCTCCCCACACGGTGGCGCCGGGACCACGGATAACTTCCACGCGGTCGATATTTTCCATCATCATCCGCTGGAACTGCCAATCAACCCCGCCAAAAAGCGGGTTGTAGATCGAGCGCCCATCCACCAGGACCAGCAGCTTGGTGTCGAACACACCGTCAAAACCGCGAATACCCACGCTGACCGCTGAATTGTTGACCTGCGCCACCTCGACTCCCGGCACATAACGGAGAAGATCGGGAATGTTCGTTGCACCTGACCGCTCGATGTCGTCCGACGTGATCACGGTCAACGCAGCGGCAACATCAGAGAGTTTTTGCTCCTTTTGTCCGGCGGATGTCACCGTGACATTGAGTAGGTCATCAATGCTCAACCCGCCGAGGTCCTGAGTGCCGGGTTTCGCAGCAGGTTTTGTCGCGGCTTTGGTGGAGGCACCCGCAGAGGATTTTGTATTTGCGGTTGTGCTCGGAAGGCCCGCCGCAGGGTTCGTATCTGTACTCGAGCCAGCTTTTTTCGGGGAGCTCTGGGTTGTCGTATTCGTTGCGGCGCCTATCGGATCATCGGCCCTTACCTGGCCCGTCAGGCTAATGCCCATAAGGAGGCAGACTTCGCCAACCATCAAATGACGCTTGAGGCCCCTCTTTAAGAGAATCGTAACGTGCATTGGCTATTCCTTCCGTTCCTTAAATTTCAGCGCCAGACGTTGAGTCTTTTTTATGTCGAAATGAACCAGCCACCATTTTTCGGTAAGCGCGTTCGCCAATCGCAGTGCTTCCACCGTATCGAAAGGTTTTTTTAAGGTGGCCATTCGATCGCTGTTGCCGATCTGCTCGGAAATCTCATTCGATGAATAAGCAGAGTAGGCCGTGCAGATGACGATTTGGATTTCGGGGTCGACTTTTAAAAGCTCCTGTGCGGTTTTGATGCCATCCCATCCAGGAGGCATTCGCATATCCACAAAAGCCATCGCGTAGGGCCGCCCTGCCGCAAAAGCTTCTTCCACCCGCGTGACTCCGTCCGGGCCTTGATATGCCGAAGCGATTTCAAACTGAGGTTGCTGCTCTTCATTCACCGGATTTCCAAACAGCGCCGCCTCGGTGAGATTTAAGGCGGCGCGGGTCGGTTCGTCTGGGGAAAGAATCTTGCGAAAATCACTGTGGATCGCCTTGTTATCGTCGATGATCAAAACGCGCCGGTTTCTTTCAGGATTCATGCTCTTCATGTGGAGTTTTTATGGGGTTTGTAAGGCAGTTCCAGTGTGAAGGTCGCGCCTTTGTCGGCACCATCGCTGTGTACCTTTAACGCGCCTCCCATTTCCATTGCCGCCAGCACCGCGCTGTGCAGGCCAAAACCGTGGCCATCCTTGCGTGTCGTGAATCCGTGATTGAAAATGCGCGTTAAATTTTCCGCAGGAATCCCAATTCCGTTATCCATGACGGATATATTGACGAGATCGCTTGCTCTTGTTACTCGAAGTGTCATCAGTTTGTCGGGACGGAGTGACTCATCGCAGGCGTACTTGGCGTTCCGCACCAAATTTACGAGAATCTGCAGTATCTTGTGCTTCTCAACATCCACGAGCGGCAAGTCTTCGTACTCGCGGAGCACCTCCACGCCATGACGCTGCAAAGCGCCGAGGTTGAGCCGAAGGGCATCCTCGACCAGATCCGTGATATTCACTGTCTCAATGACACCGGAAATCTTGGCGTAGCTCTGCTGCATGACCACGATGTCCTTGATGTGTTCGATGTTCTCGTGAAGTAGCTTAAGCTCCTTGAGAACTGTGGTCTGCTCGCCGACAAGATGTTCGGCGAGCTGACCGAGATAGCCGGGCAACTGCTTGCCCTTTGGATCATTTGTTAAAAAATCTCCGATGTCGGCCGCGTGTTCATTCAGCAACGCAACAACTTTGGATAAATTAGCGGCTTTCGACTTTCTCACCTGATTGGAAACCAACGTGGACGAAACGTTGACGCTATTGAGGACATTGCCCACGTTGTGCAGGACACTCGTCGCCACTTCCGCCATGCCGGCCTGACGCGAGGTATCCACGAGTTGCTTGTGCATTTCGTCCAGTTCGGCCTCCGAACGCTTGCGCTGGAAAAACTGTCCAATTTGACTGCCGAGAGAGGCCACGATGAGCAGCAAACTATCGTCAGGCACGCGGGGCTCGCGGCCAAAAAGTTCGATGACGGCGCCAATTTCATCTCCAACCAGGATAGGGAATCCGAATGCGCCATGCAGACCGGCCTTTCCAGCGACGGGCGACCGGGGGAAGTTGGCATCCTGAACGACGTCGTGAATCCAGGCGGGCTGGCCGCTGCTCCATACGCGCCCCGGCAGGCCCACGCCGCGCGCAAAAGTCATTTGCTTGCTCGCCGCCCTGAATTCTTCAACGTCAAATCCCGGTACATTCCATATTTCGTCGCAGCGCAACACTTCGGCGCGACGATCCAGAAGCCATAATCCACCTGCGTCCCAGCCAAGGTTTTCACAGATAATCTGCAATATTTGAGGGGCAGCCTTCTCCAACGTGGACGCTTCCACCAGGACACGACCGATGGCGTACTGGACATGCAATTGCTGGTCGGTTTTTTTGCGTTCGGTGATATCGGAGTAACTCACGACCAGGCCGTCGCCCAGCTTCACCCCGGCCACCCGGTACCAGCGCAGGGCGGTGGACCGCACCGTGGAATATTCGAAGTCAAGCGTTGCGCCCGTCTCGACGATTCGCACGAAAGGCTCAAAGAGACCGTCGAGCACGATATCGGGAAAAGTATCGAGCAAACCTCGTCCAACCACTTCTGCAGCCGGCTGGCCCAATAGTAACTCGGCGGACGGGTTGACCAAAAGAAAGCGCAGGTCCATCAGGTTCCCCTGCTCGTCCCGAATCGCCTCATAAGCCATGATGCCATCCATGGAGTTCTTCAGAACGCCATCGAGGAGCCGGCGGTTCCCTTCCAATTCCACTTCAGAACGCTTGCGCTCGGTGATATCGCGAAAACTCCAGACCCGGCCCACGCACTTGTCTTCCACCCGCTGGAGCTTTGAATATCGCTCGAAGATTTTTCCGTCTTTGAATTCTATCAAGTCAAAGCTTTCCTTTTCCGGTTCCGCGTAAATCCGGTCAATTTTGGAAAGAAATTGTTCGGGATCGCATAATTGTTGGGAGACAGCCTCCGCCATTTTTTGCGTCTCCTTCAAACCGAGGACCTGAGGAGAGATGTGCCACATCTCTACAAATTTCTCATTGAAACTGGTCACCCGGCCGCTTCCGTCCGTCGCCAGAATGCCGTCGGTGGTCGATTCCAGGGTGGCACGGACCAGGGAAAGGGAATTGACCACTTCCTGGGTCCGTTCCGTCACACGCTCTTCCAATTCGATGTGTGTTTTTTGCAGGGCCGCATCCCGTTCCTGGATTTGCCTCAACATTTCGTTAAACGCATCAATCAACACGCCGAGCTCGTCATCGCTCTGCTTGACCGCCCGCACCGAATAATTCTTTTCCTCCGTCACGGCACGGGCCGTTTGTACCAGGCTTAATATCGGACCTGAGATTAGTCGTCCAAGCCTCGAGGAGAGAAGAAAAGCCACGAAGCTCGATGCAAAAAATACCCCGACAGAAATGATCGCGTATTTATCCAATCGCGAATAAAGCGCGTTCAAGTCAGAGACGACATAAACGGTTCCGAGAAATTCACCGTCCCGTACAACGGGACGAAAGAGCTGGAGCAAATCCTTGCTGAAATACTGGCCATTGCGCTGGACGATCGGCGGTATGAACTCCGCCTCACTACCAGATCGCTTATATACCGCAAAAACTTCCCCCTTTGCCGTGTAAATGCATGCGCCCTTGATGTTCGGTTGCGCCCGGAGCGCGGAAAGCGCCTCCGTGGCGCTTTTGGGATCAGAAAAGTCGAGCGCCGCGGCACTGTTGTTGCCGATAATTTCAGCCAGGGTCGAAAGATTGTCCTCCATCGCCGCGCGGAAAGTCATTACCTCGTAAGAGGCAAAGGCCACGCAGGCCAGCAACAACGCCACGCCGCTCGTGAGCATGACGATGAGGGTTTGCTTGCCTTTGATGGAAGTTTTTTGAAGAAATTGCATGCGCGTTTCCCAGGATTATTCCTTTACCGAGTCCGCCACGCTCAGAAGCTTTGAGCTGATCTGTAAATTTGCCTTCTGGGCGCCTACCAAATTGATCGCGAGATGAATTTTCCCATCTCTCAGCATAAAGTTGATGATGCCGCCTTTTTGCAGAAACGATTCGTCCTCACCCACCGTCAGAATCGGTAATGTTCCGACCTTGTTTAGAATTTCGACCAGATGCAAATTTTCCGATGCGCTGACAAAGAGAATGGCGCAACCGTTCGGGTCATCCCCCGCGGAAAGATGCTTGATGATGATCGCCCGTCCGTTGAAGTTTTTGCCTGCCACAGCATGCGTTAAACTATCGTTGAAATTATCCTCTCCCAGGATGCCGATGACAATGGGGCTGGTCGGTCCGGGCGTTGCTTCGGCCGGCCAATTCACGTATTTGATGAAATTGCATAAAAACAGTGCCTTCACCTGATATTCAGCCATCGACGTTTGGGCGTACCCCGTCAGGCTTCCCCAAAGAAAAAGCATCAATCCGAAGAAACTGATCGCCAGATGCCTCCAACGGCTGCAAATGGGAGCGGAAAACGATAAATCCTCGCTTTTTGCCCTCCAGAGAGGACGGGCTCGTCGGGCGACTTTCGCCAAACAAGCCGTCGCCTGAAATTGGTAAGAATCATTCATTCAGATCAAGCCACCAAGTCAACCCGTTGGTATATCCTCGGATTTCGTGGCAAGGTGGAGGCACCCGCGATCCATCGCCGCCGCCAGAGCATCTACGCGTACCGGTTTGCTGACATAATCATCCATGCCGCAAGCCAGGCATTCCTCGCGGTCGCCCTGCATGGCATTGGCCGTCATCGCAATGATGTAAATGGGACGAGGATCGTCCCGCCGGATGCGTTGGGTGGTTTCGTAACCATCCAGCTCAGGCATCTGACAATCCATCAGGATGATATCGTAGGGAATCTTTTCGAGCGCCTGGAGCACCTCCAGGCCGTTCCCGGCCGCCTCGGCCGTGTAACCGAGCTTGCGCAGCAGGGCCATGGAGATCTTTTGATTAACGGCGTTGTCCTCGGCAACGAGGACATGCTCCTTGCGCCGGGGGGGAGGCGCAAGCGGGGCCACGATCGTGTAGGGCGAGGCCTTGGGCCCGAGCAACGCATTGGACAGACATGCAAAAAGAGTGGATTGCCACACGGGCTTGTAGCGCCAGTCCGTAATTCCGGCCGCCTGCAACTCCGCCGGGCTGATTCTGCGGCCAAAACCGGTGAGCAAGATCAGCCGGGTGCTCGCGATCACCGGATCCGCCTTGATCTCGCGTGCGAGCTCGAGGCCGTTCATGTCCGGCATATCCATATCGATAATCGCCAGCGGATAGGGGTCGCCTGTATCCACCGCTTTCCGCAGACGTTCCAACCCATCCTTTCCATTATTGGCGGTGCCGTTGCGCATCTTCCAGGCGATGATTTGATCGTGGAGAAACCGGCCGTTCGTGGCGTTGTCATCGACAACCAGAACGCGCGTATTGACGAGTGAGTGATCCTTTTCCAACGCGGCTGGAAGCGCTTCCTGTTTTTCCAGGCGCAGGGTAAAACAGAAAGTCGAGCCCTCTCCGGGAAAGCTCTCCAGGCTGATCGAGCCATTCATCTTTTCAATGAGCTGCTTGCAGATCACCAGCCCGAGGCCGGTACCGCCGAATTTTCTCGTGGTCGATTCGTCGGCCTGGCTGAAGGCTTCAAAAAGCTTCTTCTGCGCCTCGGGCGCGATTCCTATGCCGGTATCGGTGACTTGGAACCGAAGCTCACATTCCTTCTCGTTCTCCTTCTTGCAGGAAATGCGCACGATCACTTCTCCCGACTTGGTAAACTTGATCGCATTGCTGACCAGATTCATGAGCACCTGCCGGATGCGTCCAGTATCGCCCCGGAGCCGGGTCGGAGTGCCGGGCTCGATAAAGCTGGCCAATTCGTCCTTTTGCAGGTGAGCCTGTTCGGCCAGTAGTTCGAGGCTTCCTTCGACTGCGTCGTGCAAATTGAAGTCGATTTCCTCAAAAACCATCTTGCCCGCCTCGATTTTAGAGAGATCGAGAATATCGTTGATCAGCGTGAGCAACGCGTCGGCGCTGAGGCGAATTGTCTCGGCAAAGTCGCGCTGTTCGTTCGTGAGCTGGGTATCAAGCAACAGATTGGTCATGCCGATGACACCGTTCATGGGCGTGCGGATTTCGTGGCTCATGTTGGCCAAAAAACGCGATTTGAGCTGCCCGGACTGCACCGCATCGTCACGCGCACGGGCCAGATCCACCTCGACGGCTTTTCGCTCTGTGATGTCTTCAACCGAGCCGACATGGCCGGTCGTTTCGCCTGTTTCGGAACGAAGCGGCATTGAGCGCAAGAAAACCCAGTGGACTTCGTCCGTCGGCGTCCGATAACGAAACTCGATGTCGGATTCACACCCCGTGTCGATGACGTTCCGCCAGAAGGCAAAAACCCTGGTAGCATCGTCCGGATGAATCGATTTCCGCCAGCCGTCTCCGAGAGTTTCGTTAAGCGTTAGCCCCATGATCATCTGCAATCGGGGATTGGAATAGGTGACGACCCCGGCCGCATCGCTCTCGAATATTCCGATCGGCGCCTGGGCGCTTAATTTGCGGAAACGCTGTTCGCTCACCTGCAACTCATGCGTACGCAGGTTCACCGTGCGCTCCATCTCCTCCAGGTTGCTGCGCGAGGATTGGAGAAGCGTCCATTTCTCCGTCAAGGCGTGGGCTAACTGTAGGACTTCGATGGTATCGAACGGCTTCTTGAGAATGAGCAGCCGCTCGGGACTGGGGACCTCTTCCATCATCTCCTCCCACGACTTGTCGGAGTAGGCGGTACAAATCACGATTTGCAGGTCGGGATCGACCTCCCAAAGCTTCACGGCGGTCTCGATTCCATCCCAGCCGGGCGGCATCCGCACGTCCATGAACACGACCGAATAGCGTTCGCCGGCCTCATGGGCTTTCTGCATGAGTGCAAGTGCCTCCTGCCCCTGCGAAGCAAAGCTCAGGTTGAATCGTGTGTGTGACGCCGCTCTCGCCGGACCACCAAAAAGGGCCGCCTCATCGTCATCCAATTTTGTCGTCGACGAGTCGGCACCGAGAATTTTTTGAAAATCATCGTGAATCGCCGTGTTGTCGTCCACGACGAGAATGCGATAACTTTTTTCCATATCCATAACGGACACGCGGACTGCGTCGGGCATTGACCGGAGATCGTACTTTGGTTGTTGGGTTCAGACTGTTCAAAGGGCTCAGCTCTTGCAATGGGGTGTTCACCCCATACGTCTTCGTCTCAGTCTCCGGGGGGGGCTTTCACCGTCTACCAGTTGACGAGGAAAATCTTCATAAATGGATGCGGGAGAGTTAAACCCGTTCCGATCAACCTATGGACTGCGACCATTTTTCAGGCAGCCACGCAATATCGCGCAGAACATGTGCGTGCAAGCGTGTGCATGATTGGTGAACCGAAATTCGACTTGGATTAATGAAGTCCTCGCTGATCGTCCTCGCCGTGTCTTCTTCTCGGCGTCGATCCTACGCTCGCGGTTCAAGTACGTTTCTCCTTTGACTCACGAACAGAACTTAAAATTGGGTTTTTGACGGTTTCAAGACATTTCATAATATTTCACAAATGACTTACTTGAAGCCTCTTACTTCCAAAATCGGAGAGAACGAAAGTTCAAGAAAGACCGTGAAATGAAGGGCAAAGTGGCACAGTTTGAAGAGAGTCTCTCCCATAGCCTAGGCGTCCCAAAAAGAGCGCGAGCAACTGACCCTAAAGCAACGTTGAGAGGGGACACAGAACGCGAATCCTTCCATAGAAAGCGGGAAATTCTGCAAAATAGTGGAGAGCGTTTGAGTACTCGCAGGCCAACCCCGGGACGCGCACGAATCCGGTCTTCGTTGTTTCGCACTTAATCAATGCAGGTACAGCGGGCTATCAATTTTCGACGTCACTTGAGAACGACTGAAAATCATCCCTAAGCCTGAAAGGACCATGCTTTTCAGAAACGTTTCCCCAAGCTGATCGGTTCACTAGCCAGCGATCAATTACGGGTTGTCGTGATTGTCCGTTGTTAGGCGAGCGGGTAGGACCGTGCAGACGCTCGTGTCGGGCAACGCGTTTTTCTCCGTGGAACCATTGGAGGGGATTGTTAATAGCTGGTCTCCAACCAAACTCCTTTATCCAAAGCGCTGCCGGAAAGAATTCGGGAAAACAGAACATTAGGCGCTGCTGACCTCCCACGGCAAATGTTAGTGGTCGCTTTCCCTTTTTCCTTCGCGGCTCCCACCAATGGTCAAATTTGAAGACGAACGTCCTGCCATCGTGGACGGACATTGTACGGCCTCTATCGCAAGTCGCCCCTACCGCACCATTTACGTCAGACGTCCCACAATTGAAATGGTGTCTGCGTGGATTTGACTCGACCTTGTGTAGGTCCGTCTGCGTGGGCGGTGTCTTTCCGTATAGGCCGGTTATTCTTTCGACATGCACAGCCGGAGGGGGGCCATTTTCAGGTAGTTCGTCGCACCAGCAGAAGGGTTTTCCAAGAGAAGTAGCCTCTATCCTCTGTCGGTATCCTCGGATAGTTCGCTTATCCTTACTCGCACTCAAACAAGCCAAGATGTAATCAACCTGTTCGATTTCGAGCCCCGCCGCGCCAACGGCCTCCGGCCAACCCGTTACGCACAAAGGCTGTCGAATGGGCGGAATAGAAATAACTACATTTCGAAACAATTCGTAGAGAACGTTCCAATCATACCACTTACGACCGTCGAGCAGCTTATTTAAGAGGCGGGAATTGAGTAAACCGACCTCCACTCGCAGCACAGAGCCCGGGATGCGGAGCTTCTTGCACTTGTCGTACATCATAATTTTTAAGCCGCTTGTTTTTCCGCTTAACCACGTAAGACCTTCGCTCTTGAAAACGGTAGGTCCATTTCGAATCCCCGGCACCAAAAGGGACTGGTGCGCCAGCATAATCGCTTGTGCGCTCAGGCCAGGGAAGTCAAATTGCCACGCATAGTCGATACGGCACACGTCCCATTCCTCGATAGGGGGAATCTCACAAAATTCTTTTACCTCGTCGTGAAATAATTCCAGAGCTCGTCGGAACTCTGCCTGATTTGTTATCAGTCTTCCATTGTGCCTAAAGATGAGCTTGGGAAGCTCTGCTCTGGCCATCCTCACGTTTGCCTCGTTATCCGTGATCAACGTAACACCACCCGGCGTCATAAACCTTTCTCGCGGCCTTAACACCTTTCGTGCTCGCCATGGTCCGCGAATTGCGAGCGTGTCCATGCGGTCAGATTTTGTCGATGTGGGGGCTTGATAGAGGTTCCAGCACTTTAGGACGTAGACCATTTAGGCTTCTTTCTCAGATTTCGAGAGCTTCTCGAACTCGCCCGCTTCTGCTCGCCGGTTGAATTTTACGACGCTCTCTTCCGAAATATACTGCCGTCCCGCAATCGTGATCGTTGTGATCCATCCACGTTTCCGCCACCTCCAGCCCGTGATCGACGTGACCCCTAGTTCGTCCAAAAAGTTAGCCAGAGGGCGGAGTTTCTGAGCGGAGGCAGGCTTCTGTACTTGTGCGGTATCTTCTTGAATTAGTGGTTTCATGGAATGACGAGATAGGCCATTCCCTACTTCGGGTCATTTAGATCAACTCATTTGAATATCACTAATTTTTGCGAGATTGAAACGTCTCGAAGCTCCTCGGCTTTTCTCCGAGCTTTAATCCCAAGAAATAATCATGAAGCAATTCTTCGGCCTTACCTCTCTCTTGGTACCACGGCGACTGCGCTTCCTCGTCGAATCGAAATTCTGCCTTCGCCTCCTCCGCTATTTTTCTGGCTTCGGCAAATGGCATCGCATGGAGCAACCTTGGCACACTGGAACTACCGGATCATCGGACCATCACGGAAATTCAACCTCTCCTCAAATCAGGCGACGAGAAAGAGATCAATGTCAGTGCGCAGTTCGTTCGAAACGACACCGGCTGGGCGTTGAGCGGAGCCGAGTACAGCCTACGGGTCGGAGATTTGGGCAAGCCTTTGGCGAGCTTCGCTAACGCGGTGGATATGTCCACCACGGAAGGGAAGAAAATGGCAGTCCTGCTCGATCAGTATAAAAACGAGGTCGCAGCCATCCAAGTAGTGGACGAAACGCTCGGGAAGTATGCCGACTTCAAGAACGACTTCATTGATCACGTTTCCTATTGGGGAGGAATGGGCAGCCACATCCAGACGCTGTTCCCCGACGAACCTAATCTGAAAGAACGGATCGACCAGACCATCGGCCGCACGGGCTATGCGGGCGACGAAGAGCGGAGGCGTATTTTTGAGCCGGTATGGCAGCGTCACATGGTCGCGGCCCAGGAGACGAAAGCCGAAGCCGAGAAGAAGCTTCAGGACACCACCACACAGTTAAGCACCGTGGCTTCAAAATGAACGGGCATCGTCCGCCGCTTGGATCGGCAATAATCGCGCCTCTCCTTCTATTTCCGGCCCACCATGAGTGAATCGATGGACGATCTGCCCGTCTTTAACTATGTGGCTTCCATCCAGGGTCGAGAATTCATCGTCACGATTTTAGAGAATAGAATGAGCCAGTGGGATGATCTCAGCGGCTGCGGTCTGGCTCACCGATTACAAGACGAGCAGTCAGATGGAGTCATTTCGGTGCGAGTTAGTGATAAAATTTTTGAGAGGGCCACGGAGATGGTCCGAAAAGAAAAGGCCGAAGAGGCTCGGACAGGGCAATTCCAAGTGCCTGCGGGAGAGACGGCGAATGACATCGTCGAAATGGACCGTCTGTTTGAAGATTTCTTTTGGCGGGAGATAAATCCCCGGTTGCAACCTCCACTCATTTGCGGACCGCCGACACATTCCTAATTTTGTCGGTGATGATCGGGAATCAGCAGGGGGTTGCTGTTGGTCGGTTTAGCGATGCTCCGAGCAGCCCGTCGATGGTCCCCGAGACCAGATTTTGCCTTGAATTAAAGTCTTGGACTAGCCTGTTCGCCTCGGCTACTCCAAAGACAGGGCGGTCTTCTATACATCCATGAGACTTACGCTCTTCGCAGTGTTTTGGATGTGCGCTGTGCCCGTACTGACACATGGCGAAACGCTTCGCGCCTGGATCGCAGGCGCACCGAAGGCCGATGTCGTCTTTGTTCCGTGGGACGGTGATCTAGCGTCCGAGCAGGATAACGGAAGCGCAGCCAAAAATCTGGCGCAGCACTGCTACGGCTATCTCGATCTCTCCGGACTGCCCGCCTCGGCGTTTCCGATCAAGCTTCGGCTGCTTTATGACCCCGCGGCGTCGAACGATTCGATCATCAACCATCCCGGCCTTCCCAGTCGGCTGGAGGACGATGCAACTGTCGGCCCAGGGGCCGTGAGGGAAGAGAGGAGCCTGGATAATCCACAGGCGGTGCACGCGATTCCGGTGTGGACCTCGTTTTCCCCGGTTGATACGCAATTAACTTATAACACGGAGGAGAGCGTTCGGGCGGAGGTCGTGGATCGCGACGGGGCACTCATCGCCCGTTACGTCATCGGCGCTTCCCTCCTGGGGAATAACAACGAGTCGAGCGTCCTTGTTGTGAATTCGCCCGGCGCAGATCAGGCGTTTCTGAAGAAGGGTTATCAGTCCGTTGCCAATGTGCAGCGGCTGGTACCCGACAGCTACGCCATGACGGGTGTCGACGTGATCTGGATCGACTCGGCCACGTCAACCAATCCCGCTTACACCGATGCTTTCTGGCAGCAGGTGTTGCTGGGTGGAACAACTGTGGCCGGGCTGCCGAATGACATCGCCAACCTGACAGCTCGTCTGGCCCTCAAGCCGGATGAGCCCGTGCTTCTCGGGGGGCTGGTCGCCGCGGATTCGCCCTTGGCATTTAACCAGGAAAGAGGATTTCACCGGCAGATTTACCTGAATGTTCATATCGATTCGGCAATCGATCCCTTTTCCTTTTCGGTCGCCCTGGGTCAAGCCATGCACCAGGAGTTGCTGCGATTCTCGCTGATTTATCTCGGCGTCTTCGTCGCCTTGCAGGCGCTGGTCGTCGCGTTCGCCTTCATGGGCCTGCGGGGCGCCCAGCGGGTGTGGCTCTGGCTGATCGTGCCCGGGATCGCCCTTCTTTACGCAGTGGGAGGAATCATTTTCGCCCACTTCGCCGTGCGTGCCCAATCCGACAGCCATTTCACCCAACTCGAGTTTCGCCGGGAAGGCTGGCCCGGTGGCGTGCTTTTGTCGCACCTCGATCAGATCGATTTGGCGGAACGCGAGACGCATCTCGACTTTTCCGTGCCCAGCCGGCCCTACATTGCCATGAATAGCTTTTGGAGATTCGCTCCCAGAGCAGGAACTGTCTTTTCTGACGAGGGAGATAGTGGCGCGCTTTCGTTTCACCCACCTCCGGGCTTTCGCACGGGCACGGATGTCCGGTCTCTCCTGGGAGCTCTTCCTCTCAACGTCGTCGTGGACGACGGCAAGCTAAGTCCGATGGATACCTTTTCAGGCGCATGGCTCTGGGACGGCAGCGAATGGCATAATCTCGGTCCCCTTTACAAGGGACAGCTTGGAATCGATTGGAAGCACGCACCGGTCATTTATCCACAGAACTGGCCGTCGGAAACCTACCCCGCGCCTGAGATGCAGGACGCCAGCTTTCCATCGGCGCTGGCGCCACTCCTGAATCGCCAGCGACTGGAGGCAATGGGAGCTGCTGGCGATGGCCTCTTCCTGGGCGTTAGGGCAACATCGGACATCAAATTAGAATCTGGTCGCAATGACAGCGTCGCCTCGCGCCGCGTGGTCGCCTACCAGTTTCATCTGCAGGGAGGCACGCCATGACCAGCGATGTCCGTCCACGAGCCAGGCTGGAAGTCCGCGACGTGACGATCCGGTACGCGACCGATGTGGCCGCGGTCCGCAACCTATCCCTGACGCTTGTCCCGGGAGAAGTCTTCGGCCTCGTCGGACCAAATGGCGCGGGTAAATCCTCCCTGCTTAATTGTGCGGCGGGGCTGATTGCGCCTCACTCCGGAACCATCCTCGCGGACAACGAGGATGTGGGTGGCAACCCGCAGCGCGCCGCGCGCCATGTCGTGCTCATGCCCGATCCACTCGGCGTTTACCTGGACGTGACCGCATCCGAATACATGCGCTTCTTTTCCCGCGCCTACAGTCTCCCCAAGGAAATCGCGCGGACACGCATCGCGCATGCGGTGGATCGCCTTGGCCTCGCGCCCTGGCTCGATCATGAAGTCGAGGCGCTTTCCGCCGGCTGGCAGCGCCGCCTCGCGTTGACGCGGGTGCTGATCGCCGACGCGCCCATCGTGCTGTTGGACGAGCCTGCGGCAGGCCTCGATGTTTCCGGCCGACGGGATCTCCTGCGCCTGGTTCGCGGTTTCGCTTCCGAGGGCCGCGCGGTGCTCGTCACGTCGCATATCTTGCCGGAGCTCGAGGAACTGGCCGATCGTTTCGGCATCATCCAGGCGGGCCAATGGCTCCCGATGCGCGAAGGGCAGCCCTTCTTCACCCGCGCGGAGTTGCGGGCTGGATTCACCCAGAGCTTTTGGCGGCTCGAATGTTCCGATCCGGCGGCGGCGTGCACGTCCCTGGGACAGGAGCGGGCCGAGCTCGAACCGGACGGCGAGCGCATCCGCCTTATGGCCGCCAGCCGTGACGAGGCGGCCGCGCTGGTGGAGCAACTGATGCGTGCGGGTCACAAGATTTATCATCTGGAGGCAGGTGGACGTAGTCTTGACGATGTCACCCTTGCTGCCCTTGAGGAAAGGCCCAAGCCATGAATAATCCTGTGCTTTGGCTGGAACTGCGCATCCGCATCCGCGAACGGAAGCTGTGGATCGTCACGTGCCTTTACCTGCTCTGTCTCTTCGTGATCTCGGCCATCTCCATCTCATCAGCGGCGCAGAACGGCTTGGACAACAATCCGGCCACGACCGGGATGGCTATTTTCGGCTATGGCGTGTTTTCGCTCGTGGGCCTGCTTGTCATTCTGGGCCCGCTGGCCAGCGCCGGTGCGATTTCCCAGGAACGCGAGCAACGCACGCTGCCCGCGCTGCTCAATACGCCCATGTCTCCCTCGACCATTGTGGCAGGCAAGCTGGTTGCCGCGTGGGCGTTTGTCTTATGGCTCGCCCTGCTGAGCCTGCCGTTCCTGGCGCTGGGTGTGATCTGGGGCGCCGTGGATGTGGGGCGTATGGCGGGTGGCCTCTGCCTGGCCATTGCGGCAGGTCTGGTCTCTTCCGCCATCGCCATCGGTCTCTCCGGCTATTTTCGCCGCTCGCTCACCAGTTATCTCGCCACTGGTGCCGTGATGTTTTTGTGGATTGTTGTCTGCCCCATCTTCGGGGTGCTTCTCCTGACGTTCACTCGCACTAACGGCGATCCGGCAACCCTGCATCCCTGGATCTTCCACGCCTTCTTCTATCATCATCCCTTGGCCCCCCTGATCTACCTGATGTCGTCGACGCCGAGTGCCGGTCCCAACGCGCTGCCGGCATCAATAGTGCCCTTCGCGCTCGCAGCCTGGGCCGTATTTACCGGACTTTTTTTCGCCATCGCCTGTCGCGGACTTCGCAGATCGAGCGCAAAGCGGCTGCTCTAGCAAGACCGTGCGCCACCCGGCTATTCAGATCACCGGAAAGGTCGTTCCTCTTGGGAACAGAAAGGGGTTTTCGTTGAACTAATCCGTATCGACGGAGGTATGTCTTAGAAACAGTTTGAACAGCTACTTCATCTCGGGATCGCCCCAGTCGGGCTTCGCATTGTCCTGCGGGATGATGACAGGCGCCACATTTCTCCCAAAAATCTTCTGACTCACTTCGTTCAGGACTTCGAATCCAGAATATCCCTTTTTTATCATCGCCCAGAAAAAGTCATTTTTTGAGTCCGATTCGCCCAAGTGGAAGGTTTTAGCTCCGGAGGGGACGCCTACGAATTTTTGGTGGTTCAGAATCAGGGATTCGCGAAGTCGCAAAACGAGCCGCACATCTTGAGGGCCTTGCATGATCTGAGAAATGTCCTTCGGATCGGAGCTGTCGAGCAAGGAAACGATACAGCAATTGGGTTGATCGAACTTTTGAAGGCAATAGTGGAGGATCAGAGCCAAAAAAGGTGTGTCGACGATGAAGAGAGTCTTCGCCGATAAAGAGCCGATCTTGAAGATTCCGCGCTCCTCGGGCGCCGGGTCAAATTGATGCACATAGCCCGGCACGTCAGTTGCGACGATGCCCCCTACGACCTCTCCGGTAGCGTTCTGCTTCTGAAAGACCAACGCTCCGAACTCGTTTGCACCGATAATGCCTTCTTGGTTTTTTTCATCCAGAAACGCCGCGGATAAACCGTAGTTCCCCGTCAATTGATCTTTTAGGACTGGCCAGGCATCTCCGCTGTGGACGACACATTTCTTTTCGACGGCGACTAGAGCTACACTCGGTTCAACAGAAGGAGGATGGAGGTTAGCTGGCTGAGCAAGCGTTGCGCCTGTTCGAGCAACTCCAAAGTTCTGAACCAGCCAGAAAATGGCAGAATCCTTAGTCAGGCCAGTCGCCAGTGTGATCGCCGCTAGCGTGCCGGTCTCCTTTGTTGCTTTACCAATATCCGCGGCCGCCCATCCGGTTCGAAAGGTGTCATCCTCAAGATTCACCGCGATGGTCTTGCCGGCGGGGGTGTGGAAGGTTTCGTACGGATAAACGTAATGGCGGCATGCCACCACGGTGGTCTTCAACCAGTTTCTTTTGCGGAAGCGCCAGCCAGTCGTACGCGACCACCGGCGGACCTTGAGCCAGAATGCCAATGACACAGGTACGCCAGGAACGCCTGGAGTAGCTGCTGGATCGTCGGGAGTATGGCCCATATACCCTTTTATTTGGGTTGGGCAGCTACGCGTAGCAGCGGCTATTTTCTGTAAACTAAGCGTAGCTTACAGAGGTAAATTAGGAACTATTGGCTATACTCAAAATCTAGCACGCTTTCCTGGCTCTCTAAGACGGATGCCACGCTGATAAAGAAAGCGTCGGAATCGCTTCTCCCCGATCTTTCCTTTGCGCTTCAGCATCCCGTCCAGGACCGGCACTATCATCTCGAAGACTTGGTCCGCATAATGACAGGTTTCCAAGTCTTTCCATGATCCGATCAAGGCCAAGTCGTGGTATCGGATGGGAACTCGTTGAAGCGTACTCAGGCGCTCCATCGTTTTGCTTCGACGTGTCTTTTCAAGAATGAACTCTTCGAGGATACATAGCGCTCGATCATAATTGCCGCAGGAACTGATCGAGCGCAGCAAACTGTGACGCTGTCGAGGCGTGAGATCCGGTTCGACACGTGCCAGAAAGAATCCCAGCGGGAGATCAACTGTGGATGCTCCGGCAACGTTCAAATCGAAATAGGCATCCACGGCTGAGGCCCACATCTCCACGAAGGCTGCTTTTTGAAATTCGAGTTTAGGAGGCGAGAGCTGGACCCTCGCCCTCAGTTTTGCCTTTGAATCGAGGAACAGTTCGACAGGAAGGCTAAGCCGTCTACGCGGAGGCCGAGCGTAGATTCCGGAAGCGATAACCCCGCCGGACAGTCTAAGACCGAGGTACAGTGCCTCCCCGCTCCGGAAGATGGGCTGTGGAACGCCCACGGCTATTTCCCTGCTTGCGCCGGATCACTCACCGGCGTCAGCGTTACTCTCGTCGCTTGGTCTCTGGCATGTGTATCACCGAGATGGCCGTACACCTTGCCAATGAGGACGCCTCCGTCGCGATGGCCAACCCATTTGGCTATGGTCATATAATCGACGCCCGCCATGACGCACATCGACACGAAAAAGTGACGCAGGTCGTGAAAGTTAAACTCTTCGTTACCTGCTCGTGTGCGTGCCAACTTTAATGTCTCTGTAAACGTCTTGGCGGGAACATCCCGCTCACCACGCTGCGGACTCGGGAATAGCCACGAAGAGTCAGGCGCGCGCCGCGTCCACATATCCTCCAGCAGTTTTTTGAGGTCCGAGTTAAAATTGATGACCCGCCATCTCCTGTTTTTGGTTTGGCTCTTCCGCCACTGGTCAGCATTCAGTCCTGGTGCGGGCTCTACATCTTTCTCTCTCTCGTTAGGCAGGAGGAGATATTGCCCTTTGAAATCAACATGTACCCATTTGATTTTCAAGGTTTCGCTGCGCCGGCAACCCGCGAAGCCCATCAACCGGATATAGTCGGCGAACTGATCTCCGTTTCGCGATACAGCTTTTGCTGCGGCACAAACCGCTTCGACCTCCGACCAGGAGATGAGACGACGCATCCGTTCGTCTACCTTATAGCTGCGAATTCCTACCGTCGGGAGTGACTTGATGTGTCCATCGGTGATCGCCTGCCGGAAAAAACTCCGCAGCGCAATCAAATCGAGGTTGATGGTGCGGCCGGCCATTTTGGCCTGCTCACGCTTTCCCAGTTGATGGCGGATCATGGCGGGAGTGATCCTGTTTAGCCGGACACCTCCCAAGTCCTCCGCGATCCGATTTAGAATCGCCTTGTTTTTTTGGATGGTGGCCAGTGCTTTGCCGCCAGTTAAGGAGAAGTAGCTTGTTAGGTACTCAGAGAAAGTGGGAACGCGCGTTCTGCTGATGGCGCCCTCGACTGCATCGCGTCGAGTTTCATGCAGTTTCTTGATTGCCTGAGGCACCGTCTGCACGCCCTCGAGAGGAACTCTCCGCATCTCGGTGATCCCCGTTACCGGGTCGGCAACGGCTACCCTGGCATAGAAGGTTTCATTTCGCTTCCATAGCCCGCGGATAGGGCGATTGCTCCCATCATGAACCTTCTGATACCCTCCTCTCTTATCATGGCGCACCTTTTCTCTCTTCCCTTTGGCCTTGGCGGGATCACGAGTTGCAGCAGCCATTTTTCAAGAGTGGCACAAAAAGTGGCACAACTCAATATTTTGTTTGGAATGTGGTTCGTAAGTACCTACCGTTAGAGCGTGGCCCGAGTGATGGAATGGCAGACATACGGGACTTAAAATCCCGAGGGGAGAAATCCCCGTGCGGGTTCGACTCCCGCCTCGGGCACTTCTGACAGCTTTATTTTTTGGTCTGCACACGGCTTTTGCACAGAGAAGGTGCTGAATCAGCTTTTCAGGATGAATTTATCGATGGCCAGGGCGAAACCCTCGTCCTGGTTGCTCGCGCTGACAAAATTGGCCTGGGCCTGGACTTCGGCGCTCGCATTGCCCATGGCGATGCTCATGCCACTCTTCTCGAACATCGAGACGTCGTTGGGCATATCGCCCAATGTGGCGATTTGTCCGGGCGGAATCTGCAGCGTCTTGGACAGATAGGCGACCACGCCGCCTTTGGTGGCCTCGGGATGCGTGACATCGAGATAGTAAGGCTGTGAGCGCGCGGCCGAGACGGTTGAACCGAGCGCCTTGCGGCAATCGGTCTCGCAGGTGGCGACCGCCGCGAGGTCATCACTGACGCCGACAATTTTCACCGCCTGGTCGAGGTAGGGTTCAAAATCCGGGACGACCCTGCCATCGAACTTCACCGTCCAGGCTTCCCTCGCTACATGGGGCCCTTCGGCGTCGGGAATCAGCCACTCGTCGGCGGTATAGAGCCACGCGACCAGGTTGTGTTGCCGAATGAGCTTGATGGTCATTTCGGCGGCCTCCCGGGGGAGCGTACGGGAGGAGATGACTTTCCAATCCGGCTCGGTGAAGACGCCACCATTAAAGCCCGCGATCGGGGTGTCGAGGTGAAGCGCATCGTTAATCATCTTCATCCCAAGGGGCGGCCGCCCGCTCGTGATGGCGAAGCGAATCCCGCGATCACGCAGGCGTTTCACCGCTTCCTTCGTCTGGTCGGTCAGGACTTTCTCCTGGGTGACCAGCGTCCCATCGACGTCAGCGAGCACCAGGGAGATCGGGCCGGCGAATGTGTAGGGTTTCATTCTTTACGCCTTTGGTTCGACCCACCAGTTATGGACATCGCGGGTCATGATCTCCTCCGACGCCGCAGGGCCCCAATCGCCGGGGGAATAGTTGGGGAAATCGGTTGGCGGATGGGCCGCCCATCCATCGAGGATCGGCTGCGCCACTTTCCACGCCGCCTCGACCATGTCGGTGCGGTGGAAAAGAGTCGAATCGCCGACCATGCAATCGTAGAGCAGCTTTTCGTAGCCGGTCGTCTTGGCCACGGCGCCGAATTGATCGTAGCTGAAATCCATCTTCACCCCGGTTGTCCGGATGGTCGGCCCGGGAATCTTGGCGCGAACCTGAAGGCTGACGCCTTCCTCCGGCTGGATGTGGATGATCAACCGGTTCGGGCCGACCGGGTCGCTCTCGTTGTCGCCGAAAATATCGAGCGGCGCATTCTTGAAGCGCACGACGATTTCCGTGCTCCGCTTGGCCAGTCGCTTGCCGGAACGCAGGTAAAACGGAACGCCGGCCCAGCGCCAGTTGTCGACCCAGAGCTTCATCGCGGCGAAGGTTTCCACGGTTGAGTTGGGATCGACGTTTGGCTCCTGCCGATAGCCGGGCACCGGCTTGCCATTGACCACACCGGGACCGTATTGGCCGCGGACGGTATCGCGTTGCACCGCTTCCGGGCTGAGGATACGCATGGCTTGGAGTAACTTCACCTTCTCGTTGCGCACCTCCTCCCCGGAAAAGGAATTGGGCGGCTCCATGGCCACGAGCGCCAGCAACATGAACATGTGATTTTGCATCACATCGCGGAACGCTCCCGCAGTTTCATAAAAAGCACCGCGTCCCTCAACGCCGATCGATTCAGCCACGCTGATCTGGACGTGGTCGATATGGCCGCGATTCCAGATCGGCTCGAACATGCCGTTGCCCATGCGGAAAATCAGGATGTTCTGCGCGGTTTCCTTCCCAAGATAATGGTCGATGCGATAGACCTGTTTCTCCGCCAGCGCAGCGGATATCTCGCGGTTGAGTTCCTGCGAGGAGGCCAAGTCGTGACCGAACGGCTTCTCGATGATAACCCGGCGCCATGTATTGCCTTTTTCCTCCACCAGCCCCTGCGCCTTGAGCTGCGCGGGAATCTGGCCGAAGTAGCTCGGCTGCACCGAGAGATAAAAAAGCGCGTTACCGAGCGTGCCGTGCTTTTTCTCCGACTCATCCAGAAGGCCCTTGAGACGCTTGTAGGTTTCCGGATCGTCGAAGTTGCCCTGGCAGTAGTACATCCGCTCCTCGAACTTTTTCCAGAGTTCCGGGTCGATCTTCTGGGTGCCGAACTCACTCATCGCCTGGGTCATCTGGGCGCGGAATTCCTCATGCGAAATTTCACGTCGCGCCACGCCGACGATGGAAAATTCCTCCGGCAACATGCCGATGGCCGCGAGATTGTAGAGCGACGGCAGGAGCTTGCGCTTGGTCAGGTCGCCCGACGCGCCGAAGATGACGATGGCGCACGGACCGGCGCGCAACGGAGGGGGACAGGTGGCATCAGGCATGGACTTGTCCCTCCGTCTTTTGTGCGGTCTGCTCGATGTGGCCGCCGAATTTCTGGCGCATGGCCGAGAGCATCTTTTCCGCGAAGGTGTGTTCCTGGCGCGAGCGGAAGCGCGTGTAAAGCGCGGCCGTGAGCACCTCGGCCGGCACGGCTTCCTGCAGCGCCGCCTCGATCGTCCAGCGGCCCTCGCCTGAGTCGTGAACGAAGCCGGTATAGTTCTTGAGCTCGGGCGATTCGATCAGCGCCATCGCCGTCAGGTCGAGCAGCCAGGAGCCGACGACGCTGCCGCGCCGCCAGAGTTCCGCCACTTCCGGTAGGGGAATGTCGTACTGGATTTCCGCCGGCAGTTCCTTCGATGCCGCGCCACGCAGGATGTCGAAGCCTTCCGCGTAGGCCTGCATCAGTCCGTACTCGATGCCGTTATGGATCATCTTCACAAAGTGACCCGCCCCCGACGGCCCGCAATGCAGGTAACCGTTCTCGGCCGTGCCTTGGTTGGCCGGACGGCCCGGGGTACGGCCTACGTCGCCGATGCCCGGCGCGAGGGTCGAGAAGATCGGCTCCAGCCGCTTGAACGCTTCCGTGTCGCCGCCAATCATGAGGCAGTAGCCGCGCTCGACACCCCAGATGCCGCCGCTGGTACCAACGTCGAGATAGGTGATTTGCTTTTCGACCAGGGCCTGGCTGCGCCGGACGTCATCCTTGAAGAACGAGTTGCCGCCGTCGATGATCGTGCTGCCCGCCGGCAGGAGCTTGCCGAGCTGCTGCACCGTGTCCTCCGTGGGCGCGCCGGCCGGAACCATGACCCAGACCGCCTTGGGTGCCTGCAGCTTGCCAACGAAGTCCTCCAGCGTCCCAGCCCCGGTGGCGCCGTCTTTTTCCGTTGCCTTGACGGCGTCGGCGCTCCGGTCGTAGGTCACCACCTGGTGACCGCCACGGATGAGCCGGCGCACCATGTTGGCGCCCATTTTTCCCAGACCGATCATTCCAATTTGCATAATTTTTTTGGGTTGGAGATAGAGAACTTCGATTATACAGCCATCGACTGCAACGCATACACCTTGGAAATCGAGGAACGCGTGATTGGCCCGATTATAGCGAGAAGCCAGCCAGCGACTGGCGATAGCCATTCCTTCGCTTGCTCCACGCAGTCGATGCCCAGCATGCGAATCGTGTTGATGGCTTGTTGAATCGATTTTGCCTCTGAAATCGAGTTATCTTTCATAAGCAATTCCGGGTGGTTTTAGACGCTTTTCGATGACAAAAATCGCGGGGCAGCATCATGAAGCTTCAGACGTGCCATATGCAAATACTTCTCTTGTGGTTCGCAATATTCGGAAGGTGGCAAAGCCCTCTTAGCTTTCGAGAAAGGCGAGCAGATCGGCGTTGAGCTGGTCCTTGGCGGTGTCGGTCAATCCGTGCGCACCCTTCGGATACACCTTCAGAATGGCACCCTTCACCAGCTTGGCCGACATCAGTCCTGCGGCTCCAATCGGCACAATCTGGTCATCGTCCCCGTGAATAACCAGGGTCGGCACGTCAATTTTCAACAGGTCTTCGGTGAAGTCTGTTTCCGAGAACGCCTTGATGCAGTCGTAGGTTCCCTTGTGACCGGCCATCATGCCCTGCATCCAGAACGTATCGATGGTGCCTTGGGAAGGCTTGGCCCCGGGGCGGTTGAACCCGAAGAAAGGCCCGCTGGCAAAGTCCTTGTAGAGCTGGGCCCGATTGGCAAGAGACCCGGCGCGGATGCCGTCGAATACCTCAATCGGCAGGCCTCCTGGATTGGCCGACGTCTTGACCATGAGCGGAGGCACCGAACTCACCAGGACGGCCTTGGCAACGCGGGATGTTCCGTGACGGCCGATGTAGCGTGCAACTTCTCCGCCGCCGGTGGAATGCCCAACGAGCATGGCGCCTTTGATGTCGAGAAAATTGAGCAACTCCGCCAGGTCATCGGCATAGGTGTTCATCTCGTTGCCGTGCCACGGCTGACTGGACCGGCCATGACCGCGCCGGTCGTGGGCGATACAACGGTAACCGCGCTCGGCCAGGAACAACATCTGCGCTTCCCAGGCATCCCCGCAAAGTGGCCAGCCGTGACTGAAGACGACGGGCTTACCCGTTCCCCAGTCCTTGTAATAAATTTGCGTACCGTCTTTTGTATTGAATGTGCTCATGGTTTTTTTGGGTTTTGAGGTTTGATGAAGGAAGAATTCGTTGGCTGGCTGGATCATCAATGAATGGGCTCTCCGTCGGCGGCGTTGAATCGAATCACTTCATCAGCAGAGCGAACCAGCGCGGCCATCGCAAACCCGGGTTGGACTATCTTAGCGGTGCAGGTGGCTTTCATGTTTCAATTTGGTGAAGGTGGAGTGCCACCCCTTTAGCTTTGATCATGCCACCCTATAAGCCGTTGCGTCCGAGCACGCGCGGCCTCTCATGCTTAACGGGAAGCAGGAAAGAACATGGCCTTTAACGGATGAGATTGCTGGCAGCCAAGTCGACGAGTTCGCTACCGCGTCCGCTCAGGACCGCCTTGATGGCCCAGAGATTGAACCCGATGGCCTGTTCCAACTTGATCGTCGGCGGCATGGAAAGTTCCATTCGATTGACGACCACATCGACCAAGGCGGGACCATCGTGCCGGAAGGCCTCGATCAACGCGGGTTTGAGGTCGGCGGGGTCCTCCACGCGAATGCCGTGAATGCCCGCCGGTTTGACCAGCTCGGCAAAATTCGGATTCACCAGCGTGGTGCCATTTTCCAGGAACCCCGTGGCTTTCATTTCCAACTCCACGAAGCTGAGCGCGCTGTTGTTGAAGACCACGATTTTCACCGGAGCCTTCAACTGTTTTAACGAGAGCAGGTCACCCAGCAGCATGGCAATTCCGCCGTCGCCGGAAAGAGTCACCACCTGCCGGCCGGGAAATTCCATCTGTGCCCCGATCGCTTGCGGCATCGCGTTGGCCATCGACCCGTGGTTGAACGATCCGAGCAGGCGCCGCTTGCCGTTCATCTTTAGATAACGAGCGGCCCAGATTGTGGGTGTACCGACGTCGCAGGAGAAGATCGCATCCTCAGCCGCGACTTCGTCGATCATCCGGGCCAGGTATTGGGGATGAATCGGTTTCTTGCCGGGATGTCCAACGGCCAAGTCGTCCAGGCCTTTCCGGACATCTTGATAATGAGCGACGCTTTTCTTGAGATGCCGGTCCTCGGACTTGGTCTCGATTTTACCCATCACCGCCTTGAGCGTTTCCTTCACGTCGCCGATCAGGCCCAGGTCGAGCCGCGTGCGCCGTCCCAGGTTTTCGCCGCGGCGATCCACCTGGATGACGGTGGCTTTTTCCGGATAAAATTGCGTATAGGGGAAATCGGTGCCGAGCATCAGGAGCGTGTCGCACTCCATCATGGCGTGGAAACCGGAGGAGTAGCCGATCAGCCCCGTCAATCCCACATCATAAGGGCTGTCGTACTCGACATGCTCCCGGCCACGCAGCGTCGTGACGATGGGCGCTTTCAACTTACCCGCCAACTCCATCAATTCCGCGTGGGCCCCGGCGCAGCCTGCCCCGCCCAGGATCGTGACGGACTTCGCCTTATTCAACAGGGCGGCGAGGCCATCGACTTCGCTGTCCGAAGGGCGAAGCAGCGGCTCAACCCGCTTGATGCTGGCGCTGGGCTTGCGGTAAGTGACTTTTTTGAGCGCGATATCGCCCGGAATCGCGATGACAGACACGCCCTGTTTGGCCAGCGCGGCTTGAATCGCGATTTCCAAGACCCGCGGCATCTGCGATGGCTGGGAAACAAGTTCGCAATAATGGCTGCACGATTTGAAGAGTTGGTCGGGATGAGTCTCCTGAAAATAATTGCTGCCGATCTCGCTGCTGGGAATGTGCGCGGCGATGGCCAGCACGGGAACGCGGCTGCGATGACAATCGTACAGGCCATTGATCAGGTGCATGTTGCCCGGCCCGCAGCTTCCCGCACAGACGGCCAGTTCTCCCGTCAAATGGGCCTGCGCCCCCGCGGCAAAGGCGCCTGTCTCCTCATGGCGCACGCCAATCCATTCGATGTCCTTGCGCTTCCCGATCTCTTCCAGGATGCCGTTGAGCGAATCTCCGACGACGCCGTAGATTCGTTTGACCCCGGCGGCGACCAACGTCTCGACCAAAATCTCAGCAATGCTTTTTTGGGACATATCTAATCCTCGTTGAAGGGCTGGATAATTCGAATGGAAGTTTGCTTCGACAGGGTACGTTCTGTCACTTCTTAATGAAGGCAGGGATGCGTTTCCGGACCATGGGGAGCAGCCGCGAAACCAGGCGTGCCGCCCTCCGTTCCTTGAATATCGCGATACGCCATCAAGTTACTGGCTCGACCTTGGTGAGACGGGGATGCAGGGAGAGGTACACATCGATTTCCTCCAGTGCCCCCAGGATACGCACCCACGATCGACGTTCCTGTTGTTGTCCGGGCCCTGGATCCAGCCGGGCGATCTCGGTTATGCGATCCTTTACCTCGGCGACCGCACGCTGTGGTTCGGAGAAAAAACGGCCGAAAGCATCGATGATATTTTCCAGCGTGGACTTGAGTTCGCCTGAAAGGCTTTCGGTTTCCAGCCAGCTGCGAAGGCGCAGGATGTCGTTGCCCAGCGTGATAGCGCCCAAGCCGGCCTCGAGCCACTCGTCGGTTGGTGTGCCCGAGGGATTCAGAGGATCGTTGAGGCGCATGACCCGGTCATACATCCGCGTCTCCCAGAAGCAAAAACGGGGAATCGGTTCGAGCCGCGCCATCTCTTCGAGTCCGCGCCGGATGCGATAGGTCACGTAGCGGCGCGCCGCCTGCGCATTGGGCGGAAAAATGAGCACGTAGGAAAGCGTGCCGAACAGGACCCCCACCAGCACGGCCACCGCGGTGTTCAGTGAATCAGACAAATCATAGGTCATCAGGTTGTCCGGCCGAACCACGTAGCAGAAGACGAAGGCAAAACTGAGGGCGGGCGCTGCCATTGAAGGATTGGCCATCACCAAGGCCAGGGGAACGAAGAGTAATCCCAGGGCCAAAGTCAGGAACTCAAATCCCGAGCCCGTCGGCAAAACGAAAAATTTGTAAATCAAGGCCATGCCGGCAGCCAATAAGCCGGCCTTGAAGAAATTCCAACCGATCCGGTCCGGGTGCGGTTGAGCGGAGAATAAACTCATCAATACCGCAACGAAAATAAGGGCCAGGGTCCCGTGGTCCCAGGCGCTGGCGATCCAAAAGGCGCCCATTGCGCTCACGGCGATGAAGGCGCGCAATCCATTGATCCAGGCCGCGCGGAGGTCCCGGTGAAAATTCAAATCCAGGCGGGGCGTTGCCTCCCAATTTCCATGCAGAACGTCGCGCCAATCCCGCAGCGCTCCGTCAAGATGCTTCAGTATGTCGTCCATGCGATCAATCACGAATCTCTTGGAAACAAGTTCCTCGGCGGATCCAGTCTCATCTTCCGGCTGCAAAAGTTCTAGTTGGTGCTGCAGCTCGCCGAGGCTGGCAATCAGTTCATCGATGGGGCGTTGGTCCAGTTGGTCTGGCATTTCATGGAGAAAATCGAGGATGACCGCGTGAAAAGATTCGAGTGCATCATGCTTCGGCCACCCACAACGGTTAAGATGCGCGTCGAGCGAACGACGGGCGGAAATCAGCCCGAAGATATGCGCTAAGAGGCTGCGAGCCTGGTCAGCGTGGGAGCGAAAGTTGGCCGACTCGGCCGCCGCGTATTCAATCAGCGTGTTGAGCGCGATCAGATCGGAAATCAGCTTTCTTCCGATTTGAAGCCGCATTTCATTGCCGGCCTGCCAGGAATAAACCGCACGGCGCGCCGCATCCTTCAGGACGAGCAGCAATTTCTCCCGGGTCGTCGCCGCGGAGCGATGGGGAGCGAAGATCGAGTGGATAAAAATAGAGCAGGCGATGCCGGTCAGAATAGCGGCGGCCCTCGCCATACCGATAAAGAAGACCTGGTCGGGCGTGTTAATGGCACCGGCCGCGACAATGCCGGCCGTATATCCAACGAGCACCGTGCCGTAGGCGCGAAAGTTGGTCAGGATGTTCGAGGCGACGGTGCTGCCCGCGACGAGGAGAGCCAGAGCCAGAACGAAAAGCTCGGGAGTTTGCGCGAAGAGCGCAATGAGCGCGATGCCAAGTGCCGCACCGGCGACAGTGCCGAGAAAAAAATAAAAGCTCTTTGAAAGCACCATGCCGGGCGACGGCTGGGAAACAATCCACACCCCAAGCAAGGTCCAATAAGGCGATTCCAACTGCCAGGCGAAGGACACGTAAAGGGCCAGCATCGCAGCCACCCAGGTCCGTAAGGCAAAACCGATCGCATCCGCTGCGCGTGGAGAAAGCGCGGGAAACCACCCCGATACACTGAATGATTTGGTCACAACGTTAAAAGACCGTGTGGATGAAGAAGAAGTGGGCACCTGCATCGGTTTCCTTGCGCCGAAAATAATATGGCGGGATTCATCGTCCCCAGCTTCGCAAGACTCGCAAAGGAATCTCCTTCTTTAGCAGAATGCACAGAAGATCGTGAACGTCGAAGTTGAAGCCGCGAACTCGGGATTCAAAACTGATCGCGGAATCCCGGGCTCGCCGCCATCCTATGAAAGTATCTTTATGAAATCGATTGCCTTCCGCTATCTGACCGCTGTCGCATGCGGCATTTTGAATTTCTGCGTCCTTTTCCTTTCTTCGTCTCACGGCGCCGCCGATGCGACGGATTGGACGCTGGGGCCCTTCACCCGGCCGGTTGACGCGCAGCCGATCATCAAGCCTGACCCGGAGGCGGTCTTCAACTGCCCCATGCGCCAAGATGCCGGTCCATTGGGAGGCGACCCATACCTTTAATCCCGCCGCCATTGTGAAGGACGACAAGGTCTACGTCATCTATCGCGCCGAGGATAACAACGGAGGCGGTATTGGGGGCTATACCTCGCGCCTCGGGCTGGCTTCCAGCGACGACGGAATCCATTTCACCCAGATGCCCTCCCCGGTTTTGTATCCCAACCATGATGACCAGACAGACCGTGAGTGGATCGGCGGTTGCGAAGACCCGCGTTGCGTCGAAACGGAGGACGGCACTTACGTCCTCTTCTATACCCAATATCACCAAGGTAGTAAGGACAAGCCGCGCACGACCGACCTAGGCATGGCGACATCCAAGGACCTCCTGCATTGGACGAAATGCGGACCGGTACAGGGGCCGGACGCGAGCGGGAAAATGGTAAGGCCTTCCAAATCGGCCTCACTGGCTTGTTCCGTGCGGAACGGCCGCGTGATCGCCACCAAGATCAAGGGCAGATACTGGCTCTACTACGGCGAAGGCGTCGTCCATTTGATGACCTCCACCAACCTGCGTGATTGGACTCCCGTGCCGAAATTTGCGATGGCGCAGCGGAAGAATCTTTTCGACAGCGGCCTGGCCGAATGCGGACCGCCCGCGCTCCTGACCGACAAGGGCATTGTGCTGCTCTATAACGGCAAGAATGCGGGCCCGGGCAGCGGCGATCCCACGCTTAAAACCGGTGTCTACGCGGATGGGCAGGCTCTCTTCGACGCGCAGGACCCGACCCACCTGCTCGCACGCCTGGACTACCCCTTTTTCCAGCCCGAACTGCCTTGGGAAAAGACCGGCCAGTACGGCGCGGGAACGACGTTCATAGAAGGCCTGGTTCTCTTCAAGAATAAATGGTTTCTCTATTACGGATGCGCGGACACGTTTGTCGGCGTCGCGACGGCCGACGTGACGCCCGGAGAAACAGCCGCTCCAGTGCTGGTGTCCACCTCATTCAGCCCGATTTGCGCGCGCGCGCCGATCTCGTTCTGAATCTGCACACCGCCGGTCTGGAGATTGCCCATGATGATGGCCGCCTTCACGTCCTTCTTCAGCACGACCGCTAGTCCGGGCTGGTCGAACGTGCAGCCCTGTACGATCAGCTTGCCCCGTTCATCCAGCACCGCGCCGCCGGGATAATTACCGAGGACGTGGCAGTTTGCCAGCGTCACCGTCGTATCGCCCTGCATCCACGCCACGTGATTCTTCACGCCCCAGAAATTGCAGTTCACGAACTGCGCCGCGCCGCGCGCGCCCGGCGCCGTCACGATGGCCGTGTTCGGATCACCCGCAAAGGCGGTGAACTCGCCGTTGGTGATCTGCAGGCCCACGTCCTGGATCGTGTCGATCTGTACGCACGACTTGCAGTAATCCGCTCCGATACCGAGAAACTGTCCGTTGCATTCGCCGTGGCTCGAGTGGACGAAATGGTAGGCGTCCACCGCATCCCACACGAAGGTGTCGACCACATACTCCCAGTCGGACCGTGCAAAGATAAACGCCTCGAGGTTGTCGCGGACAAAGCCCACCACCTTCTCGCCGTTCTCCGATTTGCCGTCGGGCGTCTTGCCCGCCCCGGCGTTGCTCGAGGGATGCCCACTGCCAAGCCAGTAATGCGTGTTGAAATGAATGTTCTCGATCCGCCCGATATCGGAGCACGCATCCACCAGGATCCCGCGGCGCAAAACACAACCGTAGATATTGCGGAAGAGATGCAGCGAGCCGTCGCGCGTGCCGGTTGAGATGCCCTGATAGGCGTTCACCAAGGTCACATTCTCGACCGTTATGTGATTGCCCTGGCCCTCCACGCCCCATGGATAGGGCTGGATGTCGTTCCATTTTTGTTCCGGCCAGAGCATGGTGACACCCTCCAGCGCACTGTTGCGCTCGAGCCGGATGGCCGCCGGACCGTTCTCCTGTCCGCGACCGCCGGTAAGAAGAAGCGTCGTGCCCTTTTGCCAGGCTTTACCGTGATGAGGCGCGTCCCAACTTCCCCGCAGGCAAACGCCCTCCGGCACGTCGAGGCTGCCGGCGATCAGGTATTGGCCGGGCGGGAGCACGACCTCACCGCCAGTCGCGGCGCGGGCATCGAGTTGCTGCTGAATGGCGGCGGTGGCGTCGGTGACGCCGTCGGAGGGAAAAGCCGATTCGGCTTGGTGTGGCGCGCAGGACGTCAGGAGCAAAGCGGCAAGAAGGATCGAGGGGCGATAGGTCATTCGATTGATTAAACGTTTATCCGATAACCGGACGGCCCGGGCGAAGTTGCGCTCTGACGAAAAATTGACGGCGGCCCGGATGAGTTCACGTGTTTCCACGTTGTATCTCACTCATCCGGGAAAAGCGGACGGATCAGGGCTGGCCGTAATTCGTGATCAAGCTCGGAGACGCGGTGCCGCCGGCCCAATCGCTCGGGCTCATCCAATGCTCGCTGGCATCGGATCCCGAAATCGTGACGGCGCGCAGGACGGGCGAGATGCCCCACGCCGTACTGGAAAGCTGCGCGCGCAGGCGCATTTGATCGCCATTCATCAACGAGCCCAGGGAATACATCTGGTGGCTCGGCTTGAGTTGAAGAGTGGTCGTTCCGACAATTTTCCCGCTGTCATCCGCCGTTTCGACGATGGCGCTAATTTGGGTTCCCGCCGGAATATCAGCCCAGGCTTCGAGGGTGTTGAATGAATTTTTGGCAGGAATCCATTTTGACACGTATTCGCCGTTGCGCAGCGACTCGAGGCCTTGATCGGAAAGAGCCTGCACCATCGGGGCAGAGAGACATTTTTGAACAACGACGACATCGTCGATGGAGTAGTTTCCGTGCTCCATGAAGGTGCAGTTTCCGATCGTTTGCAGAGGACCGGTATAGTTTTTCTGGTCCGACTCGACATCGAGGGCTCCGTTGATATACAGCGCGCCCTTTTCCGCCGCAGCGTCATAGGTGTAGGTTAGGTCGACCCAATCCCCCGCCGGAACCATCTGGTTACCTGAAATATCAGCCCCAAAGAAACCGAAATAGAGTTTTCCGTGCTGCATGCCGGCATGAAGGTTGGTTCCGGTGCTGTCCTGGCCCGCGCCCATGGGGGCCTGACCTCCAAATAATGCCAGATCGCCATCATTACCCAGTTGGTTGATTTTGACCCGGGCCGAAAGAGTAAACGATTTTCTATAGAGCTCGGTGTCGCCGGTATCGATGAACATGCTCGAATTGGCCAGTTGTAAGGCGCTGCCGTTTTTACCGGCGACCCAGGCGGGGGAACCTTTGATGGCGAACGATTGTCCCGTGATTTCGTTCTTGGCGTCACTGCCGGCGTTCTCGTCCAGTTTGAGATAGACGAGCGGACTTTGCAGGCCCAGCCCGAGACCGTCAGGCACGACAATTTGTTGTTCCGGGAGATCGTTTATCTGGATTTTATGCAGACCGCCGACCGTGAAGGCATAATCAAGCGCCACCTTTTGTTTTTCGCCCGGCTGAAGATTGAGAGGCTGGGCTTTTCCGACGACCTGGCCGTCCACCTTGAGCGCGAGATTACCCGTGTAGGCATCGCTGCCGACATTCTGGGCCCGGGCGGAAAAATGCAGGGTCGCATTATCGTCGAGCTGGGTGGTCACTTGCTGAAAATCAAGACGGGCCGGCGCGGGCGCAACGGTCAATGTCTTGGAGACCATCTTAAAGGGAGCAACCGCAGCCACTTCAACAGAACCCGGCGTATAGAGCGTCGGTTGGAAGGTGTGAGCCTTGGTTTCACCGGGATTAATTTCAAAGCTCCAGGAATCGAGCTCGTCGCCGCTGAAGATCTTAACGTCGGTGACGTCCTCGAGATTCCCGTTATTTTTCACGGTGACGGTGACCGGGGCCGGATGACCGGCGATGACCGAGGCCGGCGCGTCGAGGTTGTAGGAGAATTGAGCGGCATAGTTCCTGGGTTCGTTGAATTCCTGCGAAACACCTTCGCTGGGATCCTGGTAGCGAATATGCAATTTGTGGTCGTCGCCGCCATCGGGAGGCATGGGAGAAACATCTCCAACGTGTACGCGGAACGTTCCCGCCTCAACGCGCCTGACCATGCGGGAGTCCAGCAGGGAGAGCTGGTAGGGGGTCAGTTCAAAACTAACCGATTTCTTTTCCCCCTTCTTCAGGGAGACGCGTTGAAATCCTTCAAGCTGAAGGGTGCGCGTTTCCACCGAAGCGATAAGATCCGTAATATAGAGTTGGACGACATCGTCGCCGTCGCGATCTCCCACATTCTCCACATCGGCGGTGACGGTGACAAACCCCGGATCGTCCGTTTTCGGTGTGATCACGAGATTGGAGTATTTGAACTTCGTATAACTCAATCCGAAGCCGAAGCGGTATTGAGGTTCAAATGGCATATCATAATATTTGTAGCCGCGCCCGGATGGAAAGGAGTCATATTGCAGAGGCAGCTGCCCAACGTTGCGCGGCCACGTCACGGGCAAATGACCGGATGGATTTTGATCACCGAAAAGGATGTCGGCGGTCGCGTCGCCTCCCTCCTCGCCGGGATACCAGGTCGCCAGGATGGCCGGAATATTCTCCGCCTCCCAGGCGAGGGTGAACGGCTTGCCGTTGACGATGACGAGGACCACGGGCGTGCCCGTTGCCTGGATGGCCTTGATCAACTGCCGCTGGACACCGGGGAAATCGAGCGTCGCCCCGTCGTTATTTTCGCCCGTGGTCGCCGTGGTCGGAGGACCGTCGGGGTGGGAATTGTCGCCCACGACAACGATGGCGACATCGGCTTGCTTCGCCGCCGCCACTGCGTCATCGAACTTGGAGGTATCCATGGAAAGCGGGTCCACGCAGCCGGGAGCGAAGATGACGTTCGTCGAGGCGCCGACATGCGACTGGATTCCCTGCAGGACGCTCACCAACTGGTTGGGCGCCGCATGACCGGTATAGTCTCCCGTCTGGCAGAGGTTCGCGTCGGGCCCGATCACCGCGATCGTCTTGGTGTCCTTGCTCAGCGGCAGGAGATTTTTTTCATTTTTCAGGAGGACCGCGCCTTCAGCCTCCACCTGACGGGCGAGCGCGCGTGCGTCCGGGGTGTCGTACTCGGGAAGCTTGGTCCAGACCATGTCGCCGGGGGTGGGATGCTCGAAGAGCTCGAGCTTGAACTTGGCACGCAACACGGGACGCACGAGCGCGTCGAGTTGTTCCGGCGTCACCAGACCGTCCTGCACCATTTTGGGAAGGGTTTTGCGGTAGATCGAACCGCACTCCATGTCCACGCCGGCCGTGAGCGCCAGCAACGCGGCCTCTTCCGGCGTCGAGACGATGGCATATTTCTTCATGAAATGGTTGGGGCCGTCGCAATCTGAAACGACATAGCCGTCGAAGCCCCATTCCTGGCGAAGGATCTTTTGCAGCAAATCCGTCGAGGCGTTATCCGGCACGCCATGCCAGGTGGAATAGGCCGCCATGATTCCGCCCGCGTGGGCCTCCTCCACCGCGGCACGAAAACTGGGCAGATGAATCTCGCGCAGGATGCGATCGGAAAGTCCCGCATCGTTGCTGTCGCGTCCGCCAAGCGGTTCGCCATGACCGGCGAAGTGCTTGGGCACGCTGATCATGTCCTCGCCCTGAAAAGCCTCGATCCACGAAACGCCCATCCGGCTGACCAGGTAGGGATCTTCCCCGTACGTTTCCTCGACCCGGCCCCATCGGACATCGCGCGCCACGTCCAGCACAGGCGACCACGAGGAGTGGATATGCGCGGCCTTCGCCTCGATCGCCGTTTGCTTCCCGACCTTGCCGACGAGATCGGTATCGAAGGTCGCCGCCATGCAGATGGCCTGCGGGAAAATGGTGGCGCCCGTCGAGTACGATTGCCCGTGGAGTCCCTCCGTCTTGAGAAGCGGCGGAATCTTGAGCCGCACCACCCCTTTGGAGCCCCAGTCGTCGGAAATTTGAGTGACCTTTTCGTCCACCGTCATCCGGGGCAGCAAGTCATCGATGCGTTGCTCAATGGGCACACTGGGATCGAGATATTTCGGGATATCCCCCGTCTGCGCGCCGGAAAATCGTGGCACGAGCGTCAAAAAAATAAACAGGACCAACCGTGCTTCCGTCGCGATGGTTTTTTTCATGAAAATGGGGGCACCAGCTTGGCGTTTTGAGGCGACCGCGGCTGAAAAGCGCCTCGCCTCATGACATCTGTCGATATTTGTGGAGTCGAGAGGATAAAGGATTTTTTTGACAAAAATAGTCCCCAAAACGGGGGCACTGGAGAGAAGAGGGCTTCGCCGGAATTTGACTATTGATTCGTCCGATCCGCAAGAATATGTAATAATCGCGGCTGGTAGCGGTGATTATCGAAATGAGATTGAAAATGGTCATCTCACCGAAATGTTCCGTCGTTCTCTGCCTCGCGGGTGTTCTCTGCTTGTCGAGCCTGGTTTCGCTGACGGCCGAGCCAACTTCAATCGTGATGAGCATCGATGGGAAATCTGTCGATCTAACTGGTACACCGGTAACAGTTCGGCCCGATCAGCAAATTCTATTCACCATTGGCGATCAGACCCCCCTGACGCGTGATGATGCTGCTCCCGTCATGAATAAAACGGAGGGTCGAATCCGTTATAAGATGGAAGGTTTCGACACCGACTGGAACCAGCAGGACGGGGAAATGAGTTTCTCCGTGGAGTTCTATAACCGGATCGGCGACCAGGTCGGAGAGAAGACTTACAAGGCCCGTGGAAAAAGCTCCGGCTGGAATGGGACCCTGGAGCAATCGACTTTCACTCGCCGTCGCGAAGTCGTAGTCGTACCGCCCGGAGCTGAATATCTAAACGTCGATATTTCCTCGGCGGGACCTCCCTCCAGCGTGGGTATCTATGTCGTCGACGAAGTCCTGGTGGCCCGCCCACGTCCGGAAGGCGGTCTGCCCCAGACTGTTTTGGACAGCCGGCCGTTCGCCGCGCCCGGCAAAAACGTGGATTATGCGGGGCCCGGTTGGAAAACGGAAGGCACACGCCCTTCCATGGCGACGTTGATAAATTTTCATGGGTCGGAATTTTCTTCCAAGGCGTTTTGTATTATTGACGATGACAAGACGGCTCATGCCGAATGGAGATCGACCGCAGAGAACGCGCCAAAAGTGACTCCCGGTGAAACTCTCACCGTGGAGTGGAACGAAATCTATGAGAACGCGGTTGGCGATCAGACCTTTGCCTCTTACGGGCGTTTGCCCATCGGTCACTACCGCTTTGTGGTCCAGGAAGTCGATGTTTTAGATCGTCCGTTGACGATAACGAAGTCGATCGATGTTCTGGTTCCCCTCCCTTTTTGGAAAAATCCCTGGACTTGGGTTAGCGGGATATTCTTGATAGGCGGCCTTTCCGTCGTGGGAAGCCGGTGGGCGATGCGCGCGAATTTTCGCCGCCAGCTCGATCGAACGCGTTTGGTCGAGCAGGAAAGGCTGCGTATCGCCCGTGATCTTCACGATGAACTGGGTGCGCGGCTCGCCCACATCTCGCTCATCAGTGCTTATGCGGAGAGCAAGGCTTCCTCCGACGAAGCGTCCTCCAGTTTTCACGAGATTTCCGGGATCTCGCGCGAACTGGGCTCCGCCCTCTCCGAGGTCGTTTGGATGGTCAATCCGGAAAACGACCACCTGGAATCGCTGGTCAGTTTTCTCTTCCGTCTCATTCACGGTCTATGCGAGCCCGCGAGGATTCGCTGCCGGCTCGATGCCTTGGGAATTATCGATGAGCGTCCCGTTCCAAGCGCCCTTCGCCACGAAACCAGCCTGGCCGTGAAGGAGGCCGTTAACAACATCCTGAAGCACTCGGGAGCAACGGAAGTTGAAGCCAGCATTCGCTTTCATGCGCCTCTCCTTAAAATCTCCATTTCCGACAATGGAAAGGGGTTTGATCAAGGGAAGACCCGAAGCGGAAACGGACTTACGAATATGCGGCAGCGCATGGCGACGATCCACGGAACCATCGCGATTGAGAGCGTGGAAGGCCGGGGCACCACTATTCTTTTCCAGGTTCCCATCCCTTAATAAGTGGCGCTTCAATCCCGATGATTTTCAAAAAATCGAAGATGGGCCGAATAAGTTAGCCTATCCAATCTCGCAGAGACAAAAAAACTGCCCACTCATTTGAGCAGGCAGGTTATAAGCGGCGATGCTATTTAATTAGAGAACAAATGCTTTGGCGCGCCGACGCACGATCACAACCAAGGCGCCGATTCCGCCGATCAGGAGCGCCCAGGTGTTGGGTTCGGGAACCGCAACGTCGCCCACGTCGATGAAACCGCTGCCGGAGCCCCCGAGTTGGCTGGCACTGTAGATTCCGTCCACTTGGGCGACGCCGTCGATGCTCAGCGCGGAGATGTAGTCGTAGCCAGTATAATCCAGGTTCACCGTTCCGTTATAGATTTGGGTACCCGTGGCCAAATCCAACGTCAGGCTGGAGAGGGCCGCCAAGGCCGTATTCACCGTCAGGGTCAATTGGGCATTGCCTTCCACCTCGGTATTGCCTGTATAGGTGTTGGTCGCTCCCAAGGTGAGCGCACCGCCAGCGGCCGGAGCAGAAACTTTCAATCCGCCCGAACCCGAGAGCACACCGTTCAGCGCAATGCTTTCCGCCGTCCCGGTTGCATTGGCAAGCTGGAAGGTCACGTTGCCATTGGTGCCCGTGGCGAGATTCATCGCCATGCTGGACGACCAATTCGCCGTCGCACCGATCGTGCCTCCGCTGAGATTGATGGTGTTGGTCATGGGAGCAACCGCCGCTTGGTTAATTCCCAACGCGCCGATGTAGGTCGTGCCGCCGGAAATGTTGGCCGTGGCGGAGGAGGTGGCCGTCGGGTCGTAGGTGCCGCTACTATAGGATCCACCAAAGGTGATTCCAGCCGTCGTCACGGTACCGCCGGTGATCGTCAGGACGCCGTTTCCCCGACCGCCCGTCGTTTGCGTCGGGGCGATGATGATTCCCTGGGGGGTCGAGCCTCCCGTGTCGGTGGTGAGCACGCCGCCTTCAATCAACAAGGTCCCGGTGTTGGCCTGATTGGCCGTGTTATTATCCTGATTATCGATGGAGATGCCGCCCGACGCGGTGACGGTACCCGCCTTCAAATCCAGCTCCGCGGGATTATTTCCCGTCCCCACGATAAGGGAGTCCCGGTTATTATCACCCAGGACGTTGACGGATGCCGCCGCGCCATTAACGGTGATCCTACCCTGCAGCTGTAACTGAGACACATAAAGCGCAGCAGTTCCGGAAACGTTCGTCGCGCTGGCC